>Ga0207690_10000016_pt1 | contig 256657 bp, 199 predicted proteins | sample KBSC23metaG_FD_184315 | JGI IMG/M metagenome (GOLD analysis project Ga0207690, IMG submission 184315) | Corn rhizosphere microbial communities from Kellogg Biological Station, Michigan, USA - KBS C2-3 metaG (SPAdes) (version 2) | ecosystem: Host-associated > Plants > Roots > Rhizosphere >...
CCTTGTCGTCGGCTTCGCCGGCCTTGATCAGCGAGCGGATCGCGGTCGGCGCGGTGTAGAACACGGTGACCTTGTGATCGCCGATCATCTTCCAGAAGCGCCCGGCGTCCGGATAGGTCGGCACGCCCTCGAACACGACCTGCGTGCCGCCGCACGCGAGCGGCCCGTACGTGATGTACGTGTGGCCGGTGACCCAGCCGATGTCGGCCGTGCACCAGAACACGTCGGTCGGCTTCCAGTCGAAGGTCCACTTCATCGTCTGCGCGGCCCACAGCAGATAGCCGCCGGTGCTGTGCTGCACGCCCTTCGGCTTGCCGGTCGAGCCCGACGTATACAGGATGAACAGCGGATGCTCGGCGCCGACCCATTCCGGCGCGCACGTGTCGGACTCGGCGTGGGCGAGTTCGTGCATCCACAGATCGCGCCCGGCATGCCAGTCGACCTTGCCGCCGGTGCGGCGATAGACGATCACGCTCTTCACCGCGTCGCAGCCGCCCATCGCGATCGCTTCATCGGCGATGCTCTTGAGCGGCAGCGTCTTGCCGCCGCGCGCCTGCTCGTCGGCGGTGATGAGCGCGACCGCGCCGACGTCGACGAGCCGCTCGTTCAGCGATTTCGCAGAGAAGCCGCCGAATACGACCGAGTGCGTCGCGCCGATGCGCGCGCAGGCCTGCATCGCGACGATGCCTTCGATCGACATCGGCATGTAGATGACGACGCGGTCTCCCTTCGCGATTCCGCGTTTCTTCAGCGCATTCGCGAAGCGCGACACGCGCGCGAGGAGATCTGCATAAGTGACGCGCGTGACGGTGCCGTCGTCGGCCTCGAAGATCACCGCGACGCGCTCGCCGTTGCCGGCTTCGACGTGACGGTCGAGGCAGTTGTACGACGCGTTGAGTTCGCCGTCGTCGAACCACTTGTAGAACGGTGCGTCGCTCTCGTCGAGCACCTTCGTGAACGGCCTGTGCCACGAAAGGCCTTCGCGGGCGAGACGCGCCCAGAAGCCTTCGTAATCGCGTTCGGCTTCGGCGGCCAGTGCCTGGTAGGCCGGCATGCCGGAAATGGTTGCGCGCTCGCGCGTGTCGGCCGTCGGTTCGAAGATCCGGCGTTCCTGAAGGATCGATACGATGGCGGTCAAGGTGTTCTCCATGGAAATCGTAGTGTGTGGCCTGACGGCTGAAACGCAACTTGCATGCCAATCGCACGGATATTCGAACGGAGCGGCGTGTGTGCTTACTGTCGTGCTCTTCCCGGCGATCGATCTGCACTGCAAAGCAATTAAAAAGAGGACGGTCGGTGTATCTGTCCGCTTGCCGCTTGCGTCGAAATGCAGCAGACGTGTTGCAGGCTTCAACACGGCGTGCGATTAGCGATGAGCACCGCCCGTGGGCCGTTCGCGTACTACGCGATGAACGACCGGAGCAGACCGAGCGTGTCGGACGCGCGAAGTCGGGCGAGCGCCGACGCCTCGATCTGCCGCACGCGTTCGGCGGACAGGTTCAGCTGGCGGCCAATGTCGCGCAGCGAGCAGCCTTCGTCCGCGTGCAATCCGTAGCGCAGCTTGAGGACCATCGCCTCGCGCGGCGGCAGCCGGTCGATCACCGCAGCGATCGTGCGGCGCAACTGCGTGGCGCCGGCCGCGTCTTCGGGAGAAGGCGTCGTCGTGTCCGGCGCGACGTCGGCGAACGTCATGTCGCCTTCCGGCGAGACCGGCACGTCGGCGGAGACCGGTTCCTTCACGATGGCCATCAGGTCGCGCACCTTGTCGACCGGCTCGCCCATGTGGACGGCCAGTTCGGCCGGCGTCGCCGCGGTGCCCGCGCGCTGCCGATGCTCGCGCGCGAGTCGCGACAGCTTGTTCAGCGCGTCGACCGTATGCGTCGGCACGCGGATCGTGCGACCGAGGTCGGCGAGCGCATGCGTGATCGCCTGCCGGATCCACCAGGTCGCGTAAGTCGAGAACCGGAAACCGCGCCGGTAGTCGTAGCGCTCGATCGCCTTCAACAGTCCGATATTGCCTTCCTGGATCAGGTCGGCGAACGGCAGGCCGCGATCCGGATAGCGCTTCGCGATCGACACGACGAGCCGCAGGTTCGCATCGAACAAACCCGTCCTCGCCGGCTGCATCGCGCGTTCGATCGCGCCGAGCCGTGCATCGAGCGACGCGGTCGCGCCGGGCGGCAGTTCCGATGCGGGGGCCGCGCGCACGATCGCGTCGCGTGCATCGATGAACTCGGCCGCCCGTCTTTTCAGCGTCGGCGCGCAGGCCGGGTGCGCGGCGATGCATGATGCCAGCCAGCCGGCGTGATCGTCGTCGGCCGCGTGCGCGAACGACCGCGGGACGCCGACGTCGGCCAGCATCCGCTCCAGCCGGGCCCGCAACGCACGGTGCCGGCGCGCGCGGGCGCGCAACGGCTCGCTCATCCGTTCGAGCGCGCGGGCGGACAGGCCCAATGTGCGGAGCAGTGCAGCGGCGTCGCGTACGTGCGTGCGATACGCGGCGCAAGCGCTGCCGCCGGACGCCAGCGCGGCGCGCATGCCGTGCGCGAGTTCATCGATGCGTGCGAGCCGCGCCACTACCGCGCCGCGCCAGGCCGAATCTTCCGTCTGCGTATCGTCGTCGCGCGCGGGTTCGCCGGCAGGGGTGGCCGACGTGCCCACCTCGGCGTGATCGACCGTCATGTCGTCGCGCGGGCCGTCGTCGAGAAAGATCACATAGGTCGACGCGGCGGTCCGGCATTGCGCGATCTCGACGCGCATCGACACGAGCGCGTCGAGTGCATCGGGGTCGCCGCACAGCACCGCGGCCGACGCGGCGCGGCCGCGCTCGATCCGTCGCGCGTACGCGAATTCCTCGTCGCGCGTGAGAAGCGGCGTCGTGCCCATCTCGCGCAGGTACAGCCGGACCGGATCGGTCGTGCGCGGCGCGAGCAGGTCGGCCGCGGCGAGCGTGCCGGCGCCGTCGGCCCATGCGCGCGCGGGCGGCGCGGGCCGGAAGTAGCGCTCGAGCGTCCAGCCGCTCGCGGTATCGGCGCTGTCGCACACCGCGATGCCGAGTTCGCCGAGCACCGCCGCCACCGTATCGACGCCGCTGTCATTCGCATCATCGTCGGGCAGCCCGTCGATGATGTCGCCGCGCGTGACGAAGCCGCGCGACAGGCCGGTCGCGATCAGCGCGTGGAGGTGCGCGACGGCGTACGGCGCTGCGCCGTCGTCGCGGCCGGCCGTGGGCACCGCCGCGTGCCGCGCCGGCATCCCGTCGCGCGACGCGTCACGCGCGCTTCGCATACACGTTGCACCAGCCGTCCGCCGCGACCGACTTGCCGCCGAACATCGGGCACGTGCCGCTCGCATCGGCCGCCTCGCCCTTGTAGAAGCGGCAGTTCGAGCAGCGCTGGCCGGCCTGGTATTTCGGGAACTGCGCGGCGTCGACGCTGGACGCATGCGCGCGATAGCCGAGCGTCTTCGCGGCGGCGTCGTTCTCGTCGACGAGCGGCGGCGCCGCATAGGCGGTGCGCCCGGTGGCGAGCGCGGCGCACAGGCCGATGGTGTTGGCGATGAAGGTTCTGCGGGAGGTGGAGTGCGTCACGGTCGTGTCCTGATCGAGATGAAATCATGGGGAAGGGCGCGGCCCGCATCGCGTAGCGAAGCCGCTTGCCCGGTGTTACTGGCTCGCGTTTGCGTCCTTGTGTGCGGCGGGGCCGGCGATGAGCGGCGCCGTCGACGCGCGTGCGGCATCGGCCGTCAGCTTGTTCTTGCTGGCGATATAGCCGTTCGACGCGAGCAGGAAGGCCATCAGGTCCGCGTATTCCTCGTCCTTGAGCTTGCCGGGCTGATCGGCCGGCATGTTGGTCGCCATGTAGCCGAACACGCCGCCGATCGTCAGGTGCGAATGCGACAGCGGTGCGAACGACGTGCCGCTCAATGCGGGCGCGGTGTTGCCTTCGAGGTCGGCGCCGTGGCATTTCGCACACGCATTGCCATAGAGTTCCTTGCCGTGCGCGGCCTGGGTGGCGTCGAACGCGGGTGCAGGGTCGCCGGTGCCCGCGGCGACGCGGATGAAGCCGCCGCCGGCAGTCACGTTGCGCGCCCGCAGGAGGCCGCCCGGTTGACGGCCGCCGGCGGCCGTCGCGCCGTCGAGGAAGCGCGCCGGCGTGCGCGACTCGTGCGCTTCGAGCGCGCTGCCGGGCAGCGCCCACTTGCGGGTGAGCGCGGCGAGCCGGCCGTTGTTCTTCATCTGCGTGAGGGCCGCGTCGATGCGCTGCTGCAGCGCGGCCGAGCGCGGTGCGAACGCGAACGTGAGCTGCCACTCGGCATACGGCGACGACGTCGCGCCGATGCGGAACGCCTGCTTCGGATGCGTGGCCTGATACGCGACGACCGCCGGATACCAGACGATCGCGCGATGCGCGCGGCCGCGGGCGACCGCATCGACGGTTTGCTCGGACGTGTTCTCGAGATCGAAGCGCGCGTCCTTCTGCTGGACCGCGATCAACTGCGCGGGGCTCGCGTAGGTGGCCGCGACGATTTCGCGGCCGGCCGTCGGCGTGCCGGCGTCGCGGCGCGTGACGCTCACGTAGCCCGAGCGCAGGTAGCCCTGCGAGAACAGCAGCTTCGTATCGGATGCGTCAGCGATCGCCGAGCGCGGGAAGCCGGCGAGCACGTCGCAATCGCGTTCGAGGATGCCGGCGAGCTCGTGCGCGGACACGCCGTCGTCGTCGCTGCCGCCCGCGTCGTGCGCGGAGAAGGTGGCGGCGATGCCGGCCGTGCGGAATACGTCACGGGCGATGGCCTTGTCGAGCGCGGCCGTCGGCGTGCCGGGCAGCGAGCAGACGCGCACCGGCGTCGCGGCCGTGGACGGCACCGGGAGCAGCGCCGTGCCTGCCGCGAGCGCGCAGGCCACGGCGAGGCGGGAAAGTGGAAGGTTCATGATCGTCGCTCGGTTGGAAACGGGGGAGGCACCCGCGCCGTCGGCGCGGGCGCAATACGGTTGGCCGGGATCAGCCGCGGTCGAGGGCGAACACGTACAGCGTGCCGCCGCGCGGCACGTCGTCCGCCGCCTTGGCCATCGGGCCGCCCCAGATCGGGTTCGCGCCGCCGTAGCCGGCGAGTACCGCTACGTACTCCTTGCCATCGACTTCAAACACCGACGGCTGCGCGATGATCCCGCTCGCAAGCTTCGGGCTTTCCCACAGCACCTTGCCGGTCGACACGTCGAATGCGTACAGGTGGCCGTCGAGCGAGCCGCTGAACGCGAGGCCGCTCGCGGTCGTCGCGACGCCGCCGTTCCACGGCAGCTTGCTCCAGTGGCTCCATACCTTCTTGCCGGTGTTCACGTCGATCGCCTGGAGTTCGCCGTAGCCTTCGCTGCCCGGCTCGGGCTTGATCTCGAAGCCTTCGCCGAGATACGGCAGCCCTTCCATGTAGTTGACCGACTTGCCCGACAGGCTCATGCACGCATGCAGCGCCGGCACGATCGCGAGGTGGCGTTGCGGGTCGTACGACACCGACCACCAGTTCTTGCCGCCGAGGAAGCTCGGGCATGTGTCGATCGTCGTGCCGACCTTCGGATACTTCGCGGGATCCTGGATCGGCGCGCCGTCTTCCGTGTAGCCGGTGACCGACGTCGCCTTCACGAACGGTTCCGCATAGATCAGCTTGCCGGTGTCGCGATCGATCGCGTGGAAGTAGCCGTTGCGGTCCGCGTGGATGATCGCGTCGTGTTCCTTGCCCTTGTACTTGATCGTCGCGAGCACCGGCGTGTTGACGCCGTCGTAGTCCCAGGTGTCGTGCTTCGTGTACTGGTAGTGCCACTTGAGGTCGCCGTTCTTCGGGTCCAGCGCGAGCAGCGAATCGGAGTACAGGTTGTCGCCGGGGCGCAGGTCCGCGAGCCACGGCCCCGGGTTGCCGACGCCCCAGTACAGCGTGCGCGTCGCCGCGTCGTAGGTGCCGGTCAGCCAAGCCGGTGCGCCGCCGTGCGCCTGCATGCCGTCGGGCCAGGTATCGGCGTGCTTCTCGCCCTGGCCGGGGATCGTGTAGCGCTTCCACAGCAGCGCGCCGTCGTTCGGGCTCAACGCGGCGATGAAGCCGCGCGCGCCGTACTCGCCGCCCGAGCTGCCGACCACGATCGCGCCGTCGATCGCGAGCGGCGCGAGCGAGAACGCGTAGCCGAGCCCCGGCTCGAACATCTGCTTCTTCCACACGAGCGCGCCGGTTTGCGCATCGAGTGCGGCCACTTCGCCGCTCAGCATCGCGACGTAGACGTTCTTGCCGTACAGCGCGACACCGCGGTTCACGACGTCGCAGCAGGCCGTCTTGAACGATTCCGCACCGAGCTTCGGCTCGTATTTCCACAGCTGCGCGCCGGTGGCCGCGTCGAACGCGTACACGTTGTCCTTCGGCGTGGTCACGAACAGGTAGCGCCCGTTGACGATCGGCGTGGCTTCGAAACCCTGCTTCAACTCGGCCGGAAACTTGTAGCTCCACGCCTGCGTGAGCTGCTTCACGTTCGACGGGTCGATCTGCTTGAGCGGCGAATGCGACTGGCCGTTGTACGTGCGGTAGTAGGTGAGCCAGCCGGGATCGCGTTGCGCGTCCGTGAGGCGCTGGTACGTGACGGCCGGATAATCGGCGGCGGCGTCCACGAGGCCGGGATTCAAGGCGATGGCGACGGCTGCCGCGATTCCGATCATTGCCAGTCGGCGCGTCGAAGCCGAGAGTTTTTTCATGGTTGTCTCCTGAGTCATTGTGGTCGCACCGCGGCCAACTCATGGCCGGGCCGGCAAGGGTGGGGATCCGGGTCCAGTGCGCAGCCAGTCACGCAAATCGCATGCCATTGCGGCGGAAGCGTTGCCACGCAAGGCGGAGCTGCCGATTGCGCGCGCGGTGATGTCGCATGCGGCGCAGCGCGCGTGACCCGCAGGTGTTGCGTTCGGGGACAGCCGCGGGCGGAGTGTTGCGAAACATGACAGTGGGTTGGTGGCGGTGCGCGTCGCGTTGCGTCTCGTTCGACGGAGCTTGTTCGTTTGGGTGCGGCCTTGGAGGCGTGCACGTGCGGCGCAAGATCGGTGATCGTCGTCGACGGGGCGAACTGATCACGCTTGGTGTCGGGCCGGGGACGGGGCGCACGCAATCGGCAGCCGCGGGCCGCGCAAGCGGTGGCGTGCGTGACGGCCGGCGCTGCCGCGCCACTGATCCAGATCGACACAGATGCGGTGACACGAACTGCGAGAGGCGGGCGATGCTGCGTGGCAGCGGCCGCAAGGCGCCAGCCGGGCAGTGCGGCCGGCCGCGTGTTTCTTGCCGCTGTCGACCTCAAACGATCGCGTGCGATGGCACAGCGCGATGATCGTTCCGATGCCCTTCGATGCTCCGGCCAATCAAAGCAGCGTCGATTGCCGTCTACGAATCGTTACGGATAACGACATAAATAAATGGCGAGAGTTGACATGGAGATAAAGGAAGCCGAAGCATCGAAGCGTCGCTTCGTCGCGCGCTATGCGTGGGACTGAGCGGGCGATTCGGCATGCGGTGTTGCGTCCGCGCCGGCGGTCAGCATCTCACGCACCGCCCGGGCGACGCCATACGCGAGCGCAGCGTCGCTCGCAAGATGCCCGGCCCGCACGCGTTCGACGATGGCGGCCGGCACCGCGCGTGCGAGACGGTCGACGTTGTCGACCGGGCATACGCGGTCGCGCGTGCCGTGCACGGCATGCAACGGCACGCCGGCCTGTGCGGCCTCTCGCGCCAGCGCGAGCAGCCGACGCTCGCCGAGCCAGCACGCACGTTGCAGGTAATGCGCCTGGATCCGGTATTTGTCGATCAGCCGGTCGACGGTGCGTTGGGTCGGGCGCGCCCCGCATGCCGGGCGCCCGGTCAGGATCGCGTCTTCATACGCGCTCCACGCGAGCGCGACCGCGCGTTGCCGCGCCGCGCCGGCGCCGGGCCGCAGACGCCGCGCGCAGCAGCCGATCAGGCGATCGGCCCGCGTCGTGCCGGCGGCGGCGGTCAGGCGCTGCCATGCCCGCGGTGCGCGCGCGCGTGCACCGATGAACAGGCCGCGCACTTCGCGCGTCGACGTGAGGAACAACCCGCGCAGCACGACGCCGGTCACGCGCGATGGATACCGTCCCGCGTACGCGAGCGCGAGCGCCGCGCCCCACGATCCGCCGACGACACCCCAGCGCGCGATGCCGAGCTGCGCGCGCAGCGCGTCGAGGTCGCCGATCAGCCGCATCGTATTGTTGTGACGCAGGCCGCCGCGCGGCGTCGACGCGCCCGCGCCGCGCTGATCGACCAGCACGACGCGCGTCCGCCTCAGATCGAACAAATGCAGCACACCAGCGGGCCGGCTGCCGCTGCCGGGGCCGCCGTGCAGCACGACGACGGGTTGGCCGAGCGGATTGCCGGCTTCGGTCCACGCGATCCGGCATGCGTCGCGGGACAGCGCGGGCGGGGAGGCGGAAGTAGCGCGGCGCGGTCGGTGTGGTCGGTGCGTCATGTCGTCGAAGGCGTCGGAGTCAGGGTAATCGCCGATGCGGCAGGGAGCACGAACCGGCCGGGGCTTGACCGACATCAAAGCCAGAATCGCGCCAGCGACGACGATCGGAAACATCCGGTAACGGCGACGGGTGCATTCGCATTCGCAATGCATCTCACGTCGCCAGTCGTCGCGAGTGCCGGGCGCTTGCTTGCATCTTGCTTTCATTGGGCATCGAGGCAGCGATACACGACGCGCGGTTGAAGCAGCATAGCCACCGTGGCCCGAAGTTTGCTTGATTCAGGACAAACAGTCCGGCACCGACCGGAAGGATCCCCGGAGGAGACAATGCGCGATGACGTTCATCCGACGGCCAACGCACGTGCCACGCATGCGCCCGGCTGGCCGACGCCGACGATCCAGAAGTCCCATGAGCGGTCCGAGACGTTCGGCCTGCAGGCGTCGGCACGTCCCGACTACGACCTGCTGTCCGGCGCCGCGCTGGCGCTCAAGCGCGAGCAGAACCGCGTGCTGTGCGTGCATGCGATGCCGGTGATGGAGACGCTGCACGAGCAGATCGTCAATACCCAAAGCATGATCGTGCTGACCGATGCGGAAGGGTTGATCCTGCATTCGATCGGCGACGACGATTTCCTGCGGCGCGCGGAACGCGTCGCGCTGCGCCCCGGCGCGAACTGGGCGGAGAACCGGCAGGGCACCAACGCGATCGGCACCGCGCTCGCGGAGCTGTGCCCAATGGTCGTGCACGGCGACCAGCACTTCCTGGCCGCGAATCATTTCCTGACCTGCTCGAGCGTGCCGATCCTCGATCCGTACGGCGACGCGATCGGCGTGCTCGACGTGACGGGCGACCACCGCAGCTATCACCAGCACACGATGGCGCTCGCGAAGATGTCGGTGCAGATGATCGAGAACCACCTGTTCACGACGACCTTCCAGGAGACGCTGCAGGTGTCGTTCCACGGCCGCCCCGAATTCCTCGGCACCTTGATGGAAGGGATCGTCGCGTTCACCGCGGACGGCCGCTTCCTGTCCGCCAACCGCAGCGCGCAGTTCCAGCTCGGGATGCCGCTCGCCGCGCTGCGCGCGCATACGCTCGCGTCGCTGTTCGACGTGACGAGCGCGCAGCTGATCGACCGGATGCGCGCAAGCACCGAGCCGCACGTGTCGCTGAATCTCGGCAACGGCGCGGTGGTCTGCGCGCGCGTGCAGTTCCGCCGCGCGATGCGGGCCGAGGGCAGTCGGCCCGCCGAAGTGCACGACGGCGCCGCGCCGGCCGCGCGGCCGCCGGCTGCGCAAGGCGCGGCGAACCTGTCGCGGCTCAGCTATCTCGACACCGGCGATCCGCAGGTGGCGGCGGTGATCGCGAAGGTCCGCAAGGTGATCGGCAAGGACATTCCGGTGCTGATCACCGGCGAGACCGGCACCGGCAAGGAACTGCTCGCGCAGGCGATCCACAACGACTCGCCGCGCCGCGACGGGCCGTTCGTTGCCGTCAACTGTGCGTCGATTCCGGAGACGCTGATCGAATCCGAGCTGTTCGGCTACGAGGAGGGGGCGTTTACCGGCGCGCGCCGCAAGGGCGCGACCGGCAAGCTGCTGCAGGCGAACGGCGGCACGCTGTTTCTCGACGAAATCGGCGACATGCCGTATCCGCTGCAGGTGCGGCTGCTGCGCGTGCTGCAGGAGCGCATCGTCAACCCGCTCGGCTCGACGAAGGCGATCGGTGTCGACATCGCGATCATCTGCGCGACGCACCGCGACCTGCGCGACATGATTGCGCAGAACCGCTTTCGCGAGGACCTGTATTACCGGCTCAACGGCCTCGTCGTGCGCCTGCCGCCGCTGCGCGACCGGACGGACCTCGCGGTGGTCGTCCAGAAGATGTTGCAACGGGAAACGCTGTCGGGGCCCGGGCGCCGGCCGTTGAGCGTCGCGCCCGACGTGATGGCGCTGTTCGAGCGCTGCGCGTGGCCGGGCAATTTCCGGCAGCTCGCGAACCTGCTGCGTACGGCGGCCGCGATGGTCGACGACGACTGCGAGATCCGCTGCGAGCATTTGCCGGACGACTTCTTCGACGACGTACGGCGCGACGACGGGCCGGCGGCATCGGGCGCCTGCGCGCCGCCGCCGCCGCCGCCGCTCGCCGCGCCAGCGCCAGCCGCCGCGTTCGCGGCCTGCGATGCGCGGTTGCAGGACGTGGCCGCATCCGCGATCGCGGCCGCGCTCGCGCGCCATGGCGGCAACGTGTCGGCCGCCGCACGCGCGCTCGGCGTGTCGCGCAACACGATCTACCGCAAGATGCCGGCCGCCGGGCCCGAGGCGCTGGAGCCCGACGAGCGCTGACGGCGGCGCGACTGTCACACGGGTGTGTCAGGTTGCAACACCCGGTGTTCAAGGACTCAACACCTGCTCAACCGGACGCGCATGCTGCAAACAGTCAGCGAAAGGTTGACGAAATTACGGTGTATGGAAATAGAAAGAATGTCGGTGGCGTGACCACCCGGCGGCTGCCGCATGTCCTCGCCCGCCGCCTCGCGACGCAGATCGCGCCCCGGCACGCTCCTTGCTGAATAGGTATCGGCCGCTCGATCGATGCGGTTGTTATCGACTCACCAACTCAACAAGGAGACTCATCATGCAGTGGACCACGCCGGCTTATACCGACCTGCGTTTCGGCTTCGAAATCACGATGTACATCGCCAACCGCTGATCGACGCGCGCAGCGCCGCCCGCATCGACGGACACGATGCGGGCGGCACCGGGAGCATACGCAGATGAAGATCAAGATACTCGGCTCAGGCGCCGGCGGCGGATTGCCGCAATGGAACTGCAACTGCGGCAACTGCCGTCGCGCGCGGGCCGGCACCGACGGCATCGTGCCGCGCACCCAATCGTCGATCGCGGTCAGCGGCGACGGCGTCGACTGGGTGCTGGTGAACGCGTCGCCGGACATCCTCGCGCAACTGCGTGCCGATCCCGACCTGCAGCCGGCCCGTGCGATCCGCGACAGCGCGATCGTCGCCGTCGTGCTGTGCGACGCACAGATCGATCACGTGACGGGCTTGCTGATGCTGCGCGAGCGCACGTCGCCGTTGCCGCTGTACGCGAGCGCCCCTGTACTCGACGATTTGTCGACGGGGCTGCCGCTCGTGCCGCTGCTCGGCCACTACTGCGGCGTCGACGTACACCCGATCGCGCCGGGCGAACCGTTCGCGATTCCCGGCGCCGGCGGAATCCGCTTCACCGCCGTGCCCGTCGACAGCAAGCCGCCGCCTTATTCGCCGCGGCGTGCGGCGGCCGTTCCCGGCGACAACATCGCACTCCTGATCGAAGATACGGCCACGGGCCGCCAGGCATTCTACGCACCGGGGCTCGCCGACGTCGACGACGACGTGCGCGCCGCGATGCGCGACGCCGATCTCGTGCTGGTGGACGGCACGTTCTGGACCGGCACGGAAATGATCGACCTCGGCCTGTCGTCGAAGCACGCGGCCGAGATGGGCCATCTCGCGCAGTGCGGCGACGCGGCGCAGCCGGGGATGATCGATCGGCTTCGGCCATTGCCCGCGCATACGCGCAAGGTGCTCACGCACATCAACAACACGAATCCGATTCTCGACCCCGGTTCCGCGCAGCGTGCACAGTTGCGCGAGCACGGGATCGAGGTCGCCCACGACGGCATGCAATTCGAGGTCTGACGATGAACGCACCGATTCCCGCCGCGGCGCTGCACGCGACGCCCTGGAGTGCGCAGGAGTTCGAGGCGCGCCTGCGCGCGCTCGAATCGCGCTACCACATCCATCACCCGTTCAACCGGCGCCTGAATACCGGCGCGTGCTCGCCCGAGCAGATCCGCGGCTGGGTCGCGAACCGCTTCTACTACCAGATCAGCATTCCGCTGAAGGACGCGGCGATCCTGTCCAATTGCCCGGACCGCGATACGCGCCGACTGTGGGTCGAGCGGATCCTCGATCACGATGGTCACGGCGGGCAGGAAGGCGGGATCGAGGCATGGGCGCGCCTCGGCGAAGCGGTCGGCATCGAGCGCGCGGAATTGTGGTCGCTCGTGCACGTGCTGCCCGGCGTGCGGTTCGCGGTCGACGCGTACGTGAATTTCGCGCGGCATGCGCCATGGCAGGAAGCCGTGTGCTCGTCGCTGACCGAGATGTTCGCGCCACAGATCCATCTCGATCGGCTCGCGGGGTGGCCGTCCCACTATCCGTGGATCGAGGCGGACGGGCTGCAGTATTTCCGCAGCCGCGTGCCGCTCGCGCAGCGCGACGTCGAGCACGGGCTCGCGGTCACGCTGAACCATTTCACGACACCGGACGCGCAACGGCGCGCGCTCGACATCCTGTCGTTCAAGCTGGATGTGCTGTGGTCGATTCTCGACGCGATTGAAAAGGCCTACCCCGCATGAACTCCAACGACGTCGTCAGCGGCGTGCCGCTGCGCCCCTCGCTGAGGGGCATGTACCGCCTGCAGTGGGAGGCGGCCCAGGATGCATACGTGCTCCTGTATCCGGAAGGCATGGTCCGGCTCAATCCGAGCGCGGGCGAGATCCTCGCGCGCTGCGACGGCACGCGCGAACTCGACGACATCATCGACGAACTCGAGCGACTGTTCAGCACGTCGGACCTCGCGTCGGACGTCTACCGCTTCCTCGATCATGCGCGACTGCGCGGCTGGCTCGACTGACATGGACACGACACCCGCACCGACCGGGCCGTCCACGCCGCTGTGGCTGCTGGCCGAACTCACGTATCGCTGTCCGCTGCACTGCGCGTTCTGCTACAACCCGGTCGATTTCGCGTCGCACGGCGCGGAACTCGATACCGACGCATGGCGCACGGTGATCAGCGACGCGCGCGCGCTCGGCGCCGCGCAGATCGGCTTTTCCGGCGGCGAGCCGCTGCAGCGCGACGATCTGGAGGTGCTGGTCCAGCATGCGCGATCGCTCGGTTTCTATACCAACCTGATCACGTCGGGCGTGGGCCTGAACGCCACGCGCATCGCCCGGCTCAAGGCGGCCGGGCTCGATCATATCCAGCTGTCGCTGCAGGATTCGACGCGCGAGCTGAACGATTTCCTGACCAGCACGCGCACCTTCGACCTCAAGCGCGACGTCGGACGGCTGATCAAGGCGCACGGCTATCCGATGGTGCTGAACTGCGTGCTGCACCGATACAACTTGCCGCACGTCGGCCAGATCATCGAGATGGCGCTCGACCTCGGCGCGGATTTTCTCGAACTCGCGAATACGCAGTACTACGGCTGGGCGATGCTGAATCGCGACCAGCTGATGCCGACCGCCGAACAGCTGCGCGAAGCCGAGGAAACGGTCAACCGCTACCGCAAGCTCGTCGGCGAACGATGCAAGATCCTGTTCGTCGTGCCCGACTACTTCGAGCAGCGGCCGAAGGCCTGCATGAACGGCTGGGGCTCGGTATTCCTCGGCGTCGCACCGGACGGCACCGCGCTGCCGTGCCAAGCCGCGCGCGGGTTGCCCGGCCTCGTGCTGCCGAACGTGCGCGACCGCTCGCTGAAGGAGATCTGGTACGACAGCGACGCGTTCAACGCGTTTCGCGGCGACGGCTGGATGCGCGACCCGTGCCGCACCTGCGACGAGCGCCATACGGATCATGGCGGGTGCCGGTGCCAGGCGTACATGCTGGCGGGCGATCCAGCGGAGGCCGATCCGGTGTGCGCGAAGTCCGCGCATCACGGCCAAGTCGAGCAGGCCGTGCAATTCGCGCGGCGGGCGGGGCGGCAGGACGAGCGTCCGCTGATCTTTCGCAGTGTGGCTAATTCGGTCGGGCGCTGAGCGCTTCTTTCCGTCGGGTCGACGCAAGTCATTCAGACGCGCATTTGATATGGGCGCGGCGCATCCGTGTGCGGTGCCGCGCGTGCCTTCCCAGTCCGATTTCCCCATTCGACCGCCGCACGACGGTCATGAAAACGATTCGATCCGGATGCGATTCCGCTCGAGTCCGTGCAGGAAGAAATCTCATGCGACGAATGTGTGCCGCCAATCCTCTAAATGGCAGCGATTCGTATGGGCACTCGAGTCTCGAGTAATCCAGAGTAATACCGCGGAATTACATGTATTGGTTCACGGGTAAATCCATTTCGACGACAACGTTTGCGCGGTACTATCCAGGAAGATTCGACGATGACACCGGTATTTCATTGTCGAAACGACGCGACACATTCACGGAATGTCCATTCGCATTCGATGAAAATTTCCGCCTCGGACACTTGTCGAAATTGAAGCGTGTACGATGTAAGCGCGGCATCGCCAATCCGCATTCAGCGATTCCCCCGACCGAACTCGTTCAATTCCGTCGACTGCCGCCCGTGTGACGTTTAAAGCTGGTACATCCGGCTTCGATGTCAATATTTCCTTGCAATACACGATCGATTGGAGTGGTAGCTCCGATCCGGCCTCGGCGACACGCCAGCGCGTGCGGTCGCGTACTCCATTTGCCGGCCGGCTTCACTCAACACCTTGAGCGGTACCCGACCATGCACCATTGAAACGAATCCCGGCAGTGGACGCGCATTGACGTCGCGATACTGTCCCTTGTCCATTTCGGCAGTGCCAGCCGGAATGGATGATGCATTCCACCGATATCGGCTTCTCCTTCTTCATCTGGAGATAGGCCGGATCCCTTATCCCGATTCAAATCGTGGAGGGTTGACGCACGTCAATTGTTCGCGAATCTCCATGAAGATATTTATCCCGGGCGTGATGAAACTCAATAAATAGTGCCACACCATAGGCTTGATTGATTCCGACAACAACACGGCGAAAACAGACACTGGGAAATCGGCGGGTGAGGGTCGCCCCTATGATGCGGCGCAGAAAACAAGAAAATGTAAGCAATTGTTAAAGGGCCGAAATGATGCACACAGTGTCGAATCATTCATCGACGGGGTTAAGCGTGAATCGTGGTAGAGGCGCCGGCAACGGGCATCAACGAGCAAGCGTAATCGTACTGTTGCTCGAAGGTTTCTCGATCATGCAGATGGGCAAGCTGGCCGCCGTTTTCGAACTCGCGAATCAACTTGGACGCGCCGAAGGCGCTTTCACCGACCGTTACGAGTTGCGCTTGTATTCCGTGCATGGCGGGCCGGTTCGTTCGTCGTCGGGCGTCGGCATCTGGACGGAAGCGGCGCGCACGCTCGGAGCCAGCACGGTACACGCGATGTTCGTGTTGAGCGGTCAAGACGGGATCGACGCGCTCGACGAGCAGTTGATTGCGTGGCTCAGGCATGCGCACCAACGCGCGCGCGTCGTTCGCGGCAGCCACGGCGGCCGCAAGTTGCTCACGCAGATCCATCTGTCGCAGAAAGAGGTCGAGAAGGCCGCGCCGGGCGCGGACGGCAGCGGCGTGTCGTCCGGCGGACGCGATGACGATGAACCGGCCGGTGACGAAGACGACGGGCCGTTCTCCGATGCGTTGTCGATCGTCCGCGTGGACATGGGCTACGAGATCGCGCAGGAAATCGTGATGTGCATGGTGTCCGGCGCGAACCGCAAGCTGACCGACGTGCTGTTCGGCGCACGGGTTGCGCGCGCGAGCACGTTGATCCGGATGGCGGCGCATCACCTGCGCGTGAACAGCGAGAACCGGATCTCCATCGCCGATGCTGCGCAGGCCGCGGCGATGAGCGAGCGCAATTTCCTGCGGCGCTTCAAGAACGAAATCGGCGTCACGCCCACCGAGTTCGTGCTGAGGATCCGTCTCGAAAAGGCGTGCCGCATGCTGATCGAAACCGATCTTCCGGCGGACAAGGTCGCGCGACGCACGGGCCTAGGCAGCGGCGACCGGATGGCGAAGCTGTTTCGCCAGCACTTGCAGACTTCGCCGACGGAATATCGGGCGGCCGCCCGAAAAGATGGCGATGCGTCGACCGACATGCTGTACGCATCGGACCTCGGCGACTGGATGAACGGCGCACCATCCTAGACGAACGATTGCAATTCGTCGTGCGCTTCCATTCGGTGGAATGGCATTGCGCGAATTCAATTAGATATTCAAATATTGATGTTTCGTCAGAATGAGGATGACGTTATTCGGCGTGTAAAATGACGAATATAAGTCCGAATCCATGCAACGAAGGCGGATTCGGCCACAATCGTGGCGCGGTCCGACACCGGTCGATCAAAACCATTTTCCGCTGATTAAATTATCGACTGGCCTTTCGAGGAGGCGGCACCCCGGCACTCCTCGGAATTTTGCCTGCCGTGTCGCCGTGAGCGCACTGTGCAGGCCTTTTTATTCGTTGAGCGAGCATCCGGCCGATCGATCCGGCCGGTGCTCGCTTGCAGGTCGCCGCAGCGCGAGGCGATGCATGCGCTGTTCGCCGCGCCGGCAATGGCCGGCGCGATGAATTGCAAATCGACATGTAAAGAAGTGTCGTCCTTGTGATCGAAATTCGAGCATGAATTGTTGTGCACGCACGTTATTCGTGCGCTGCGGATGCATTTCCCGATTCGCGAAATGGATCGAATAATTCGCCCGCGGAATTGGCCTTGATTTGTTCCGCCATCAACAAGGCGGATTCGGACGCAAGCGATAAATGCGCGAGTCGCCACGAATATGATGCACTGCGGAAACATCGAGGCGACGGATTGCAGCGAGCGCCGCGGGGAATATGCATCGCAACCAGCCAGATCGTGATGCGTCGGAGTCGTGGCAGGCCGCCGCGGCGAGATCGAGGGGACGCTTGGCGCGACACGCGTGGCAGACGTGATATGCCGCTGCACCGCGAACGGATGTTGGATCATGAATTAGGAGTTCATATCAATGAATTCGTTGATCAATCGAGCGACCGATATCGGACTGATCGTGCTGGGCGCGTTCATTCCCGCGTTGATCGGTGCCACCGGCGGTGCGCGCGGCACCCTGTTCGACGGTGCGCTTGTCGCCTTTGCCGCCGCGCTGGCGTTGTCGGTATTTCCCGCTTGCGGCATCTACGAGGCGGCGCGCAGGCGCTCGGCGCTGCACGTGCTGGGCCGCACGGTGCTGGCCTGGATCGTCGTGCAGGGCATGAGCACCGCGCTGCTGTACGTGCTGCATCGTGCGCACGTGCTGTCGAGCGAGTGGTTCGTGTACTGGACGCTCGCGAGCGGGATGGGCCTGATCGCATTCCGCGCGCTGACGCTCGCGATCTTCGGGATGATCGAGCGTGCGGGCGACCAGGTGCGTGCGGCGGCCATCGCGCATGCGGACCTGCGCGGCCAGCGCGAGATCGGCCACCGGACGGTCGGGCGCATCAAGCGGATGGTCAAGCGCAGCTTCGACCTGGTCGGCGCGTCGATGCTGCTCGTCGTGCTCGCACCGGTATTGCTGGGCATCGTATGGACCGTGCGACGCGACGGCGGCCCGGCGATCTTCGGGCATGAGCGCATCGGCCGCAACGGCCGGCGGTTCAAGTGCCTGAAATTCCGCTCGATGGTGACAAACGCCGATGCGGTACTCAAGGCGCTGCTGGAGCGCGACGCCGATGCCCGCGCGGAATGGGATCGCGAATTCAAGCTGAAGAACGATGTCCGCATCACGCCGATCGGCCGCTTGCTGCGCAAGACGAGTCTCGACGAACTGCCGCAGTTGCTGAACGTGCTGAAGGGCGACATGAGCCTGGTCGGGCCGCGCCCGATCGTCGAGGCCGAACTCGAACGCTACGGCGCCGACGTGCGCTACTACCTGATGGCGAAACCCGGCATGACGGGCCTGTGGCAGGTCAGCGGCCGCAACGACACCGACTATTCGACGCGCGTGTCGCTCGACGTGTCCTATGTGCGCGAGTGGTCGCTGCGCCGTGACATCGGCATCCTGTTCCGGACGATCAAAGTGGTGGTGCGCGGTTCAGGTGCGTATTAGCCGCCGCCGCGCGCACGGATGCCGCGAAAGATGCGCGGCGGCGGCGCGTGACGGCGGCAGGCACGGCGGTGTCCAGCAGCAAGCAGTGGCAGCAAGCATGTCCGGTCTCGACAGGGGTGCTGTACTCGCGGTCCACACGACGGGGGGCGACCGGCGCAATTTCAAATTAAAAAAGTGCGAGGTTGTAATGCAGAGGTTGCGTCAAATGGAGTCGGCGCGTGCGTGCGCGCCGCGCCGAGCGTCGCGTGTCGGTCCGCTCGTGATGATCCTGCCGCTGTGCACATTGCTGGGCGCGTGCGGCATCGCGCCGGGCATGCGCATGCAGCAGCCGGCGTCGATTCCGCTGCAAAGCGGTACCACGCCGGCCGACAGTGCCGCGTTGCCGGTTCCGGTCACGAACATCGACCTGACGCTGATCCGGCGCATGCGCGATACCGAACGCGGTACGCGCGGCGAAGCCCGCGATGTCGTATCGTCGCCGGACGCGTACACCATCGGCCGCGGCGATGTGCTGCAGATCACCGTATGGGACCACCCCGAGCTCGCGGCGGCGCTCGGTGCGCCGGCGCAGGCCGCGCCACGCGCGGCGGATGCACCGCCGGGTTTCGTCGTCGACCAGGACGGCACGCTGCAGTTTCCCTATGCGGGCCGGCTGACGGTCGCCGGACTGACGGCCGAGCAGGTGCAGACGCAGCTCACGCGCCGTCTCGACAAGACGTTCAGGAATCCGCAGGTCACCGTGCGTATCGCGTCGTTCCGCGCGAAGCAGGTGTATATCGAGGGCGAGGTGCATACGCCGGGCTCGCAAGCCGTGAATGACATCCCGATGACGCTGTATGACGCGATCGGGCGGGCCGGCGGCTTTTCGGCGGCGGCCGATCAAAGCCGCATCGTGCTGGTGCGCGACGGCGTCGAGCGCCGGATCGACCTGACCGAGATGGCCGAGCAGGGGCGCAATCCGTCGAAGATGGTGCTGCGCAACGGCGACCTCGTGCGTGTGCTGCCGCGCGACGAGAGCGGTGTGTTCGTGATGGGCGAGGTCAACAAGCCCGTGACGGCGTTGCCGATGCGCAATGGCCGGCTGACGCTGAGCGACGCGATCGCGCAGGCCGGCAGCCTGAACGCGAACACGGCCGATGCCGCGCAGCTCTATGTGGTGCGCGGGATGCAGGACCAGCAGCCGCAGGTCTATCACCTCGATGCGCGCTCGCCGGTCGCGATGGTGCTGGCGAATCAGTTCCAGCTGAAGCCGAAGGACATCGTCTATGTCGACGGCAACGGGCTCGTCCGCTTCAGCCGCGTGCTCAGCCTGTTGCTGCCGGCCATCAACGCCGGCCTGACCGCGGCGATTGCGACCAAATGATGGAATCCATCCTGATCGTTTGCGAGGGCAACATCTGCCGCAGCCCGATGGCCGAAGCGATGCTGCGTCAGGCCATCCCCGGGCGGCGCGTGGCATCCGCCGGACTGAACGCGCTGGTCGGCATGCCGGCCGCGCCATACGCGCAGGAGGTGATGCGCATGCGCGGGTTCGACGTGTCGACACATCGCGCGCAGCAGATCGGCCGCTCCTTGTGCACCGACGCCGATCTGATCCTCGTGATGGACCGTCGCCAGCGCGCGTCGCTCGAGAACCAGTTCCCGTTCGTGCGGGGGCGCGTGTTCCGTCTCGGCGAGTACACGGATTTCGACGTGCACGACCCTTACCGCCAGCCCAGATTCGTGTTCGAACGCTGCGCGCGCCTGATCGAACTCGGTGTGTCCGAGTGGTCGAAGCGCCTGCGTATCGTCTGAAGCGGCCGTCGGTCGATGCCCCACTGGAACCCAATACGCCTCATATCGTTGCCATGACCCAACCCTCCGCCCCGCCGCAGCAAACCGCCGAAGACGGCAGCGAGACCGATTTCGTCGCGGTGCTCGACATCCTGCTGGAAAGCCGCTGGCTGATCGCGGCCATCACGTGTGTGGTGCTGGCCGCCGGCCTCGCATATGCGATTCTCGGCAAGCCCGTGTTCGAAGCAAACATCATGGTCCAGGTCGAGGACAGCCCCGACACGTCGGCCGCCAAGTCGTTGCTGGGCGATGTGTCGTCGCTGTTCGACGTGAAGTCGTCGGCCGCCGCCGAACAGCAGATCCTCGCGTCGCGACTGGTCGTCGAACGCGCGGTCGACAAGCTCAACCTGTTCATCGATGCGTCGCCGAAGCGTTTTCCGTTGATCGGCGACTGGATCGCGCGCCATCGCGACGGCCTGTCCGATCCCGGCTTGGCCGGCTTTGGCGGCTATGCCTGGGGCCGCGAGCACATCGACGTGCCGCGGTTCGACGTGCCGCGCAAGAACGAAGGCGACGCGTTCACGCTGACGAGCCTCGGCGGCAAGCGCTATCGGCTCGAAGGCGGTGATCTCGACGCCGCGGTCGAGGGCATGGTCGGCATGCTCGAAACGTTCCGCTCGCCGCGCGGCCCGATCACGCTGCAGGTCGCGTCGATCGCCGCGAAGCCCGGCGCTGCCTTCGTGCTGGTGCGCAACTCGCGGCTGAAGACGATCGAGGACATCCGCGACCGCCTCAACGTGCAGGAGCGCGTGAAGCAATCGGACGTCGTCGTCGCCAGCCTTCAGGATACCGATCCGAAATGGGTCAGCGACACGATGAACGAGATCGGTCGCCAGTACGTGCGGCAGAACATCGAGCGGAAATCGGCGGAGGCCGCGCAGTCGCTCGAATTCCTGACCGCGCAGCTGCCGCAGCTCAAGCAGCAGCTGACCGATTCCGAAGCACGCCTGACGAAGCTGCGCAACGAGCACGGCACGGTCGACCTCACCGAGGAAGCAAAACTCGCGCTGGCGCAGACCGCCGACGCGAAGACACGCCTGCTCGAGCTGCAGCAGAAGCGGCAGGAGCTGATGTCGCGCTTCACCGACCGGCACCCGAGCGTGGCCGTGATCGACGAGCAGATCGCCGCGCTGAACGGTTATCGCAGCACCGCCGAGCAGCAGATCCGGCGCCTGCCCGACCTGCAGCAGGAAACCGTGCGGATGATGCTCGACGTGAAGGTCAACACGGACCTCTACACGGCGCTGCTGAACAACATGCAGCAGCTGCAGCTCGTGCAGGCCGGCAAGGTCGGCAACGTGCGCCTCGTCGATACGGCGGCGGTGCCGGAAGTGGCGGTGCGACCGAAGAAGGTGCTCGTCGCGCTGGCGTCGCTGCTGCTCGGGCTGCTCGCCGGATGCGGCACCGCGATCGTCCGCTCGATGCTGTTCCACGGGATCTCCGATCACAACGAGATCGAGCGCCGTCTCGGCCTCGCGGTGTACGCGACGGTCCCGATCAGCGACCATCAGCGCGACCTGGCCGAGGAGGCCGCGCGCAAGAGCGGCCACAGGTCGATCCTGTCGATCGACTTCCCGAACGAGCCGGCCGTCGAGTGCCTGCGCAGCCTGCGCACCGCGTTGCAGTTCGCGATGCTCGAGGCGAAGAACAACGTCGTGCTGATCGCCGGTCCGGCGCCGGGTGTCGGCAAGACCTTTCTCTCGTCGAATCTCGCCGTCGTGATGGCGAGCGCCGGCAAGCGCGTGCTGCTGATCGACGGCGACATTCGCAAGGGCCGGCTGCACGACTATCTCGGCTTTCCGCGCGGCCGCGGCTTCACCGAGCTGATCGCCGGCGGTGCGCGCGTGGAGGACGTGATTCACCGCGAGGTGGTCGACGGCCTCGACTTCATCTCGACCGGCACGATGCCGAAGAATCCCGCGGAACTGCTGCTGAACCGCAATCTCGCGACGCTGGTCGGCGAACTTTCGTCGCGCTACGACATCGTCGTGATTGACTCGGCGCCGGTGCTCGCGGTGCCCGATACCGGCATTCTCGGCGCGGTCGCCGGCACCGCGCTGCTCGTCACGATGGCGGGCAAGACGAAGCTCGGCGAGATCGGCGAATCCGCGAAGCGCTTCGCGCAGAACGGCATCCGCCTGAACGGCGTGATCTTCAACGGTGTCAATCCGCGGCTCGGACAGTACGGGTACGGGTCGAAATATGGCGGTTACCGCTATGTCGCCTACGAATACGGGGCGCAAGATGCGTGATGCGTGCCGCGCCACCGCCGGCGGCCTGGCCCGCGCATCCGCTCGCGCGCGGCGCACGGAGGCGAGATGATCAATCCGCGGGATTCGATCCTGTCGCTCGCCGGCGTCGTGGTCGGCCAGATCGCGCTGTTCGTCTGCATCTTCGTGATCGGACGGCGCTTCGGGCCGGCGTCGCTCGGCCACTTCAACTACCTGCTCGCGCTGGCGACCTTCGCGGGCACGCTGCTCGCGTTCCGCTACGAACTCGCGTGCGTCGATGACGCGCCGGGCGAGTCGTTCAACGCGTTCGTCAACGTGACGGCGCTGAGCCTGGTGGTCGTCGCGGTGTTCGCCATCGTGATCGCCGTCGCCGGCCGCACGGATCTTTATCTGGTCGCCGTCTATGCGCTGGCATCGTTCGTGCAACTGGCCGCCGGATCGTATCTGAACAGTCTCAAGCGCTACGGATGGATTGCGCTGTCGCGGGTGGTGGTCAACGGCGCGTTTCTCGCCGGCCTCGTGCTGTCGCTCGCATGCGCTGAGTGCGGCCAGGTCGACGTGTTCGCGCTGTACGCATGGGTGAGCGCCGCGGTCTCGATCGTGATGGCCGCGGCAATCCTGTTCTCTGGCTATCGGGCCGGATATTCGTTCATGCTGTCCCGCCGATTCTTCGTCAGGAATCGCCGTTTCGCGCTGTACATCCTGCCGTCGACGCTGTGCGCGTCGGTGCTGACCTACGCGCTGTCGATCGCGATTCCGCACTGGTTCGACGCGCAGAGCGCCGGCTACTTCGCCGCGGCTTACCGGCTCGGGTTCTTTCCGGTTTCGCTGATCGCGCAGAGCGTCGGCGGCGTGTTTCGCCGCGATGCGATCGGCGCGATGGCGCGACCGGATGCGGGCACGACGGTGCGGCACGTGTACCGAGCCTACGCGCGCGCACTCGCGGGCCTTGCTGCCGTGTACATGGCCGGCGGGTTGCTGCTGTTCGCGCCGCTCGTCAACCTGTTCTTCGGGGAAAGCTGGCGCGGCTCGGTCGGGTTCTATCACAGCCTGATGCCGCTGTTCGCGCTGCAGCTGCTCTACGTGCCGCTGTCGCAGATCTTCCTCGCGACGCGCGCGCAGCGCATCGATTTCCTGTTTCAGCTTACCTGTGGCGTCTGTCTTGCCGGTGCGCTGGGAATCGCGCGACTAATGAACCTGTCGGCCCCGACGAGCGTGCAGGTCTTTTCGCTGACCGGCGCGGCGCTGATGGCGGCCGGCATCGCGCTGACGTACCGGGTCCTCGACACGAATCTGTCCCGATCCGGGGCGCTGGCGTGAGAACGCCGATACGACGAACGAGCACACCATGATCCTGATAGTCATCGATTCCCTCGAGCGCTACTACTTCGCCACCCGCCTGGTGAACGCGATCCGGCACGAGTACGAGTTCGCATTCCTGACGAGCGAGCCGGTCGCGCATCTTGGCCTGCTGCTGAGCGGCTACCGGTCGGTGTACCTGAACCGGCTGACGCCGTTCGACGTGTCCGACGGCCAGCCGGTCGACCGCACGCCGTACCAGCTGTCGATCGAGGTGCTGAACGGGCAGATGACCGAGGCCCGTGCGAAGCGTGAGTCGGCGGCGATCTTCCAGATCGCGTCGGAAGTCCTGCGCGGCCTGCGGGTCGAGCAATGCGTGATGTGGAACGGGCAGCAGCTGGTGTGCCGCGCGGTGCGGCAAGCCTGCGCGGTGAACGGCGTGGCGACCCGCTTCATCGAGATCTCGAACCTGCCGGGCAAGCTGTTCGTCGATTCGCTCGGCGTCAATGCGCTGTCGACGATCAGCCGCCACCCCGAGGTCATCGATCGGCTGCCGCTTCCCGACGAAGACACGCATGCGCGCTGGCTGTCGGCCTACGAACGCTACAAGCAGATGCCGCTGCCGCAAGCCAGTACGTCGTTCGCGCGCAAGGCGACGTCTGCAACCAACTACCTGCTGAAGGCGGTCAGCGGCGGCGTCGGCCGCCGGCGCCTGGCGAGCGTGCGCGCGCGCAACGGGATGCCCGCGCCGCGACAGGCCACCTACATGTCGGCCGACACGCTGGCGACCTGCCGCTATGTGTTCCTGCCGCTGCAAGTATCCGGCGATACGCAGATCAAGCTGCATTCGGATGTCGGCAATCTCGACGCGATCCGCCATGCGTTCGAGTTCGCGGCGAACGAGAGCGCCGACCTGTTCGTGAAGCTGCATCCGGCCGAGACCGATGCGGCCGAGATCGACGCGATCGTGCGCCTGCAGGAGACCTATCACTTCGAGATCGTCACGTCGCCGACCACGGAGCTGCTCCGGCACGCGTATGCGGTCGTCACGATCAATTCGACGGTCGGGCTCGAGGCGATGCTGTACGGCAAGCGCGTGGTGTCGCTCGGTCGTTGCTTCTACAAGGAATTCGACCGAGAGCGGCTGCTGAAGTACATCCATTCGTTCCTGGTCGACGGCATCGACTATTTCGGCGCCGCGCGCATTTCCGCCGATGCGGCCCGGCGTGTGTTCGCGAGGCGTCACTGACATGGCCGTCACGTTGCGACAGACCGCCGAGGCGATCGCCGAAGACTGCCGCCGCAATGCGTTCGTGAAGACGCGCGGCGTGGTGATCTTCTATCGCGTCGTGCATTACCTCGCCTGCCGGAGCCGGTTCACGCTGCTGGCTGGCGCGCCGCTCATCGTGCTCTACATCGTGCTGTGCGACTGGCTGATGGGCATCGAGATTCCGGTGAAGACGAAGATCGGCAAGGGGCTCGCGATTTATCACGGCACGGGCCTCGTGATCAACGGCTACGCGGAGATCGGCGATTACTGCACGCTGCGGCACGGCGTAACCATCGGCAACACCATCCGGAAGGACGGCACGATCGGCGGCGTGCCGACGATCGGCGACCACGTCGAGTTCGGCGTGCACAGCGTGGTGCTCGGCGCGGTTCGCATCGGCGACCGCGCACGCATCGGCGCCGGGGCGGTGGTGCTGCGCGACGTGCCCGACGGCCGCGTGGCCGTCGGCATTCCGGCGCGCATTCTCGACAACGGACAGGAGCCGACATGAAAGTGTTCATTTTGCATCCCGGCAAGGCGAACTATCCGGAGATCGCCGCCTACGGCCGCCGGCTGAGAACGCACGGGTTCGAGGTGTTCGACGGCGATCTCGATGCGTACGCGCGGTTTCCCGATCGGGATGTCTGCATCCTGTGGTGCATCATGGGTTTCTATCGCGCACTGCCGCCCGCGCGGTTCGTGATTCACGACTATCGGTCGCTGTCGGTCGGCCGGCTCGCGGCCGTGAAGGACCGCGTGAAGCGCGTGCTGAACGTCCGGCCCGATTTGCGGATCTTCCAGAACGAGCGGATGCGCGACGCGATGGCGTTCCGCGATGGCGTGCGCGCGTTGCTGCTGCCGATGGGCGTGCCGGACTGGATCTTCGAGGCGGCCGACGCGAACGCCGATGGCGCCGCGCGCAGCGGCGTTCATGCCGGCGCGCACGCCGGTGCCGCGCAGACGCCGTCCGCACGATTCTGCTATATCGGCGAGATGAGCCGCGAACGCGGCTTTCACAAGGTGCTGGCCGCCTACCGCGACGCGCGGCGCGACGAAGCGGACACGCTCGTGCTTGTCGGCAACCCGGAGCCCGGGATTCGCGCGGCGTTCGTCGATACGCCGGGCATCCGCTTCGTCGGCCGCGTGCCGCAGCCCGAAGCGCTGCGGATCGTCCGCGACAGCGAATACGCGGTGTGCTTCTTCCCGTATCACCGGCCGCATTGCTTCCAGACGCCCACGAAGCTGCTCGAATACGCGTCGCTCGGCAAGAAGATCGTGTGCAACGACGCGCCGTCGAACGTGCGCACCGCGCACGAACTCGGCATCCAGTGCCACGTCACCGGTGCGACGATTTTCGACGAACTGTTTCCGCTGTCGCGGATTCGCGCGACGCGTCCCGACCCGGCAGCGATGAAGTCCCTCGAATGGGGGCGCGTGATCGAGCGCTCGGGCGTGCTCGCGTATATCGATGCGGTCGCGGGGCGCGGGCCCGGTGTCTGACGACGTCATTCGCCGTCGGTGCACGACGGCTCATTCCTCATGGAACGGATCCCGATGAAGATCATCCACATAGTTGAATCCAGCGCGACGGGCACATTGTCGATGGTGTGCCTGATCGCGAACCGCCTGGCGCGCGAAGGTCACGACGTTCACGTCATCTACTCGGTGCGGCCGGATACGCCGCCCGCTCTTGCCGCGATGTTCGACACGCGCGTGTCGCTGCGCCACGTCCAGATGAAAGGCGCGGGCCTGTTGCGAATAGCGGGCCGGTTGCGCGCGACGCTCAATGAAATTGGCCCGGACGTCGTGCATCTGCATTCGTCGTTCGCCGGCTTTCTCGGGCGGTTGTCGACACTATTCGCGTTGCCGAAGGCGGCATTCTTCTATAGCCCGCACTGCATTTCGTTCATGCGTCGCGATATCTCGGGTGTGAAGCGCATGGCGTTCGTCGGCCTCGAGTGGATCGCGTGCGTCCGGAAATGCCTTTACGTCGCATGCTCGGAAAGCGAAGGCCACGCGATTCGCGCATGGCTTCGCCAGCCGGTGGTGGTGGTCGAGAATGCGGTGAGCGACACCCGGTCGCCCCAGCGTTCGGGCGACGCCGAGCGACCGGCGGACGGCCCACCATGCGTGGTGACCGTCGGTGGTATCCGCGCGCAAAAGAACCCCGAGCTGTTCGCGCGGATCGCGCATGGCATGCGCGCGCGCGGCACCCGCTTCGTGTGGATCGGCGACGGCGACGCCGCAGAAAAGGCGCGGCTGGCCGAGGCCGGCGTCGAAGTCACCGGATGGCTGCCGCGCGACGAGGTCGCGCGGCAGATTGAGCGCGCGGACGTGTACCTGTCGACGTCGTCGTGGGAAGGCATGCCGGTGTCGGTCATCGAGGCGATGCTGGCCCGCCGGCCCGTGATCGTGTCCGACTGCGCCGGCAACGTGGACGTCGTTCGCCATCTGCAGACCGGCCTGATCTATACGACGGCGTCCGACGCGATCGCGTGGCTCGAGCGCCTTGCCGGCGACGACGCACTGCGCCGGGAACTGGCGCAGCGGGCGAGCCGCGAGGCGCGGCAGCGCTTCGGCGAGGAGCGCTTGTTCGGAGAGCTCGCGCCGCTCTATGCTGCATCGGTAGCCCGCTGACGACAGCATCCGGCTGCGACCGACCGGCGCGATCGCGCGGCATCTGCCGCGCGCGGATTACGCACCCCCGGCCCCAATTTGGAGGAGAACTGTATGAATGTAACCATCACGCCGGACGTCACCGTCGGCAACGACTTGCCGTTCGTCCTGTTCGGCGGCCTCAACGTGCTCGAGAGTCTCGACTTCACGCTCGACGTTTGCAATACGTTCGTCGAGGTCACGCGCCGTCTCGGCATACCGCTGGTGTTCAAGGCCTCGTTCGACAAGGCCAATCGTTCGTCGATCCACTCGTATCGCGGCGTGGGATTCGACGAAGGGCTTCGGATCTTCGACGAGGTCAAACGCCGGTTCGGCATGCCCGTGATCACCGACGTGCATGAAGTGTGGCAGGCCGAACCGGTCTCGAAGGTCGTCGACGTGCTGCAGGTGCCGGCGTTCCTGGCGCGCCAGACGGATCTCGTGGTCGCGATCGCGCAGACCGGCAACGCGGTCAACATCAAGAAGCCGCAGTTCATGAGCCCGACGCAGATCGAGCACGTCGTGTCGAAGTGCCGCGAGGCCGGCAACGACAAGGTGATCCTGTGCGAGCGCGGCTCGTCGTTCGGTTATGACAATCTCGTCGTCGACATGCTGGGCTTTGGCCAGATGCGCGACGCGACGGGCGACTGCCCGGTGATCTTCGACGTCACGCACAGCCTGCAGATGCGCGATCCGCACGGCGCCGCGTCCGGCGGCCGGCGGCGCCAGGTGCTCGATCTCGCGCGCGCCGGCATGGCGGTCGGGCTGGCCGGGCTGTTCCTCGAAGCGCACCCGGATCCCGACCGCGCGCGCTGCGATGGCCCGAGCGCGTTGCCGCTCGCGCTGCTCGACCCGTTCCTGCAGCAGGTGAAGGCGGTGGACGACTTGGTCAAGCAGCTCGATCCGCTCGATATCCGGTGAGCGCGGTGAGCGGCGCGACGTATCGCGGGCCCGTGCGGCTGGTGCTGTTCGACGTCGACGGCGTGCTGACCGACGGCTTGCTGCATGTGACGGCGGACGGCGAGTTCATGAAAAGCTTTCACGCGCACGATGGCGTCGCGGTCGCGCTGCTGCGCGCGCATGGCATCCGCGCCGGCATCCTGTCGGGCAAGCACAGTGGCGCGCTCGCGTGGCGGGCGAAGCAGCTCGGCATCGACGTGCTCGTGACCGGCTGCGACGACAAGGGCGCCGGCTATGCGGACATCAAGGCGCGACAACAGGTCGACGATCACGAGATCGCGTATGTCGGCGACGACGTGAACGATCTGGCCGTCATCGAACGCGTCGGCGTGTCGTATGCGCCGGCCGATGCGCATCGGCTCGTCCGCGCGCGCGTCGACCATGTCGCGCGCACGGCCGGCGGCCGCGGCGTAGCCCGCGAGGTGGCCGAGCATCTGCTGACCGAGGCCGGGCTGTCGCTCGACGACGCATACCGGCCGTTGCTCGAACGATGGAGCGGTCATGACGTCGTTCAATGACGGGCGGACGGTGCACGTCGTGATTCCGGCCCGGTACGGATCGACCCGACTGCCGGGCAAGCCGCTCGTCGATCTGGAGGGCGAGCCGATGATCGTCCGCGTGCATGCGCGCGTGCGCCGCGCGCTGCCGGAGGCCGACATCGTCGTCGCGATCGACGATGCTCGCATTGCCGAGGTGCTCGATGCGCGCGGGATCCGCTTCGCGATGACCGATACCGGTCATGCGTCCGGCACCGATCGCGCGGCGGAAGTCGCGCGCGTGTCCGGCTGGCCAGACACCGACGCGGTGCTCAACGTGCAGGGCGACGAACCGCTCGTGCCGACGGCGCTGCTGCAGGCATTCGCCGGCTTTTGCGGCGCGACGGCGGCCCTCGGTGTAGCGACGGTCGCCTGTCCGATCGGCGAAGTCGCGCTGCTTGACGAGCCGGCCATCGTCAAGGTCGTCGTCGATCACCGTGGACGTGCGCTGTACTTCTCGCGCGCGGCGATTCCGTTCTGCCGCGACGGACGGCCGGCGGACTCAGCCGGTTCGAACGGCCTGTTCCTGCGGCACATCGGTCTCTACGGCTACACGAACGCGACCTTGCAGGCGCTGTCACGCGCGGCGCCGTGCGAACTCGAGCAGCTGGAGAAGCTCGAGCAGTTGCGCGCGCTCTGGCTCGGCATGCCGATCGACGTGATGCGCTGGCCCGATGCGCCGCCTGCCGGCATCGATACGCCGGACGACGTCGCCCGTGTCGTCTCCCTTCTCAAACGACAAACTCACGATGCGACAGAACCATATTGAATCCGCCCGGCAGGTCTTCGAGATCGAGTCGCGGGCATTGGCCGGCGTGGCCGCACGGCTCGACGCGAATTTCGAGGAAGCGGTGGAGATCGTCCTCGCGTCGAACGGCCGCGTCGTCGTGTGCGGCATGGGCAAGTCCGGCATCGTCGGCAGGAAGATCGCCGCGACTTTGTCGAGCACGGGCACGCCCGCCTTCTTCATGCATCCGGGCGAGGCCTATCACGGCGATCTCGGCATGGTGACGCCGGACGACGCGTTTCTCGCGATTTCGAATTCCGGAGAAACGGACGAGGTGATCAAGTTGATTCCGTTCCTGCGCAGCAACGGCAACGACCTGATCGCGCTGACCGGCAATCCTGCATCGACGCTCGCGCACGCCGCGCGGGTTCATCTCGACATCGGCGTCGAACGCGAGGCGTGCCCGCTGCAACTCGCGCCGACCGCGTCGACGACGGCGACGCTCGCGATGGGCGATGCGCTGGCGGTCACACTGATGCGGGCGCGCGGCTTCCAGCCGGAACACTTCGCGCGCTTCCATCCGGGCGGCTCGCTCGGCCGCCGGCTGCTGTCCACGGTAGACGACGAAATGGCGCGCCGGAACCTGCCGTTCGTGACGGAGGACACGTCGACGCTCGACGTGCTCGACGCGATGACGCGCGGGCGGCTCGGGCTCGCGATCGTGAAGCGCCACGCCGGCTGGGGCATCGTGACCGACGGCGACATCCGCCGCGCGATCGAGCGGCATGGCGACGGCGTATTGCGGCGCACGGCGGCCGACATGATGTCGATCGAGCCGTCGACGGTGCGGCCCGGCACCCGGGTCGAGGATGCGTTGCTGCTGATGCAGCAGCAGCGGATCGGCGCGTTGCTGGTGGTCGACGGCGGTGACGTCGTCGGCGTGTTCAAGAAGTAAGGTGTCCGCTCTCCCGCCGCGCCGCTCGACGCGCGTGAGGCGCGGCCGATACCGGCGCGCGCTATTGCAGGCTTTGTGTCAGTGCACTGGACGAGGCGTCCTGGCGAAACCGGCGCACGCGCAGGAATGTGATGAAATTCGAGTCGTGCTGGTTTGCCGCCCCGCCTTCCGGGTCATCGAACGCGACGCGCAGCACCGCGACGAGGTCGCTGCCGTCGAATTGCCAGTCGACGTACTGGAAGCCGTGCCGTTTCGTGTCGGCGTGTTGCAGCAGGACGCGCCGTGCGGCCCACTGCCGCAGATCGGGCGATGACAGCAGCACCAGCGTATTGCGCACGCGCTCGAGGTTCATCCGTCCGATGCCTTTCGGCACCGCGTTGGTGATCGTCCAGTATTGATTCGACTGCGGGTCGAAGCGAATCGTGAACTTCTTGCCGGCGCCAGGCAGGTCGACGAAGTCGCGCGCCGGGTCGAACGACAGCGTGCGGCCGTCGTCGCTCGTCGTCACCAGCGCCGCTTTCTCGGGGCCGTTCGCGGTGTTCACGCGCAGCATGACGGCGGGCGCTGCGCCTGGTTTGGCGACCACGTTGCCTTCTTCCCAGGACTGGAAATTGCCTTCGAGCCAGCGTTTGTCCGACGGCAGAGGCGTGGACACGCGCCAGTTGCGTGCGTCGAGCAGGTCGCGATCGACGGGCGCGGACATCACCAGCGCGCGCAGGTCGTCACCCTCGACGCTTTCATATGCGCGCCACACGCGTCCGCGATCGACGAGGACTGGCACCGGCCCGGTGATGAAGCGCCCCGGATAGGGCAACTGCCCGGTGGCCGCATCGACCGGCGTGGTCCACGACGCGCCGCCGTCGTCGGACCGGCGAATCGACGGCGTGCCCATCGAGCGGTTGGTGCCCATCAGGTACAGCGCGCCGTTCAGCACGAACAGCGACGACCAGTACTGATCGGGCACGTCGCCGAGCCTGGACCATGTCGCGCCCTTGTCGTGCGATGTGAACACGAACACCCGGTTCTGCGCCGACGCGGCGCCGAACGTGTCGAAGCTCGCGACGTAGTCGCCGTTCGGCAGCACGGCGAGCGACGGCGAGCCGAGGTACACGCGCGTGGCGGCCGGGCTGTGCGCAATCACTGCGCCGGGCGGCGCGGGGACGGCTTCCGCGTGGGCGGCCATCGGCGCGCAGGCCATGCATAGCGCTGCGATGAGCGACCGTTTCAGCGCGCGTAACGTCGGCGCATGTCGGTGTGATGTCATGTCAGGTGTGCGAGCGGCTTGCCGCCGGCCGTGTTGGGGAGGGGACGAGCGACCGTGCGCCGGTACGGCGCGTCCTGGTCGGCCAGCACGACGAACAGCAGGATGGTGAGCCAGAGCATGCCATAGAGCACGTGATACTTGAACAGCAGGATCGGCAGCAGATAGAGCAGATACTTGCGCCGGCCCTTGCGGCGGAACAGCATGGCGAGCGTACCGAAAAACACGACGAAACCGGCCACGCCCGCGGCGAACACGAGATAGATGTAGAACGAGCTGTCCCGCACCTGATAGCCGCGCAGGTGCGTTTTCCCGACGTTGTTGCGCTCATCCCAGAACAGCCCGCCACCGAACACGCCGGCGACGACGTCGCGTTCGGATAATTCCGTCAGCACGAGCGTGCGGCTGCCGACCGCATCGTAGTCGACCGACTGGTTCACGCGCTGGTCGTACACGCCGTAGAGCCACGGCAGGCAGGCGAGCGCGACGACGATGACGCCGATCCGGGTCCGCAGCCGCCCGCGCCCGGTGAGCACGTGCAGCCCGCACAGAGCCGCGCACACCGCCATCGACGCGACCGAGAAACTGAGCAGCGCGGTGGCGAACCCGACGACGGGCGCGAGCGTGATGCGCCGCTGAGACAGCAGCAGGGCCACGGCGCTCGGGACAACCGTCATCGCATAGAACGACGGCTCGGAATACAGGCCCAGCGCGCGGATCGAGATCAGGCTGTCGGACAGCGCCTTGGTCGCGTACAGCGCTTCGGAGTCGGCTTCGCGCACGTAGCTGTCGAAGTCGACGAAGGTGCCGGTCCCGAGGTAATAGACGAGCTGGAACGTGAAGAACGCGGCGTGGACGTAGATGAGCGTCTTGCACGCAGTGTCGAGCGATTCGCGTGTGAGCACGCCGCCGGCAAACATCCAGTAGCACAGCGCGATATACGTCTGGATCAGCACGAACTTGATGAAGAAGTTTACGTAGAAATCACCGAACGCGGAAAGGATGAACGCGAGGCAGGTGCTGATCAGCCAGTACGTGCACACCGGGAACAGGTGCCGCTGCCGGTTCATCAGCGTCGGCGCGCGCAGAAAGGCGAGCGCGCACAGCAGGAAGTACGCGGCGAAGGTCGCGCGCACGCTGAACGCGTTGAGCGAGAAGAACAGTACGCTGGCTGAAAAGAGCAAGGTCGACATGCGTGCGCCCGATCGGAGATTCCGGATTCGCCGCGTGCGGGCCGTTCCGGCGTCGCGCGGCGAGATGCCGTGCGGCACGCTGGGCAAGCCGCCTGTCGGGCAGGGCCGGCTTGCGCGGCGGTTCGCACGCGGAACACGCGGCCGTCATGCGGGACGGCCGCGATTCCGGCGATCAAGCATAGAGGGTTGGGCGGCCGGGCGAGCAGGGTTGTCCGATTGGCGCGGGATTCTGTCTTTTTTCGACGGGGTCGGCGCAGTCACGGCTGCAGCGCGAACCGCCCGCACAAAAACGGCGAATACATCTCGATCGCCCCCTGAATCGGCGCATGACGGCCATACGCCACTGCCGACACGGCCAGCAGCGAGCCGGCGACGAGCGCACGATACCGCGCGTCGACGCGCGGCGCGCCATGCCGCCACACGAACGCCAGCGCGACCGCCGAGCCGACGAGCCAGCCGATGACGACTTCCGACGGCGTGTGCGCGTCGTCGAACACGCGTGCGATGCCGATCAGCGCGCCGAGCGCGAGCCCGAGCCCGAGCAGCAGCGACGTGCGCGCCCGCAACTGGACGCCGCAGCCCAGCGCAAGCACGCATGCCATCGGCCAGACCGCCGACGCGAGCATCGTGTGCCCGCTGATCACGCGGAAATCGATCGCACGGATCTGGATCCCGCAGCCGGCATACAGCATCTTGGTGGCGCCGACGAGCGCCATGCCGGCCGCGAGCATCAGCGCCCATGACGTCGCGAGATGCCGCCCGGCCGTCGAGCGCGTGAGCCAGACGATGCACATGACGGCCAGCGGCAACGTCAGCGCCGCGTCGCCGAGATCGCTGACGGCAGTCCACATGACCGGGTTCGTGACGGCCGCCCGGTCAGGCGACCAGCAGCGCGGACATGCGCGTGGCGAGATAGCTTTCGAAATCCGCGGCCACTTCCGGATGCCGCAGCGCGAACTCGACCGTCGCCTTCAAATACCCGAGCTTGCTGCCGCAATCGAAGCGCGTGCCTTCGTAGCGATGGGCGAGCACCTGCTCGTCAGCGAGCAGCGACTGGATCGCGTCCGTCAACTGCAGTTCGCCGCCGGCGCCGAGCCGCAGCGCGCGCAGATGCTCGAACACCTTCGGCTTCAGCACGTAACGGCCCACCACGCCGAAATTCGACGGCGCCTTCGCCGGCTCCGGCTTCTCGACGATTCCCGACAACTTGAACAAATTGTCCTCCCAGCGCTTGCCGGCGATCACACCGTACGACTTCGATGCCTCGGGCGCGATTTCCTCCACGCCGATCACCGACGCGTGATAGTGATCGAACACGTCGATCATCTGGCGCAGCACGGGCGTCGGACCGTCGAGCAGATCGTCGGCGAGGATCACCGCGAACGGCTGGTTACCGACCAGCTTCTCCGCGCACAGCACGGCATGGCCGAGCCCCAGTGCTTCGGCCTGGCGTACGTAGAAGCAGTCGACATGGCTCGGCTTGATGCTGCGAACCAGCGACAGCAGCTTCTCCTTGCCGCGTGCTTCGAGCTCCGCTTCGATCTCGTAGGACTTGTCGAAGTGATCCTCGATCGCGCGCTTGCTGCGGCCGGTCACGAAAATCATTTCGGTGATGCCGGCGTCGATCGCCTCCTCGACCGCATATTGAATCAGCGGCTTGTCCACGACCGGCAGCATTTCTTTCGGGCTGGCTTTGGTCGCGGGCAGAAATCGTGTGCCGAGACCGGCAACCGGAAATACGGCTTTCGTCACTTTCAACATGGTTGTGAGATTCCATCCGTTCAGGATCTGGCATCAACGATGCCGAGGGAAGGCGGCGACGCGTACCTGCAATCCTCGTTCGCCGGTGCCGTATCGTTCGCGCAAGTGAATTCGCGCGTCGTCCGAAAATCGTATGGGCGTTCCCGTTTCGGAAGGTGACCGAATCTAGGCTGAATCCGACAGCGACGAATTGTGACTGGCGAATTGCACGCGCCGATTTCAAGAATGTCGGATGCCATCTAGGAATTGTCGGCATGACGCCGATCGCATGACATAGATTCAGGCATCCATTACTGGACGGCCGGTCACGGCGCCGCACGCGCGGCACGCACCAACCGCCGTCGGCTCGGGAGCGGTCATGACGGAACAGGGCGATATCTTCGATGCAATCGCGGAATTCAATCGCGCGTATCTCGTGCTGGCGCAGCGCATGCTGCGTATCGACTACGAGCAGGGCAAGCGGCAATTGGGCATTTCGGATGAAATTGCCGCATCGATCGATGCGTTGACGCTGGATCAGATCGATGAACTCGCGGCTGGCGGCGAACTGGTGTGTGAATTCCGCCCCGAAAACGCGCCGGGCCGCGCGTGATCCATCTTCACGGTTTTCCCGAATGGGCGTTCGTCTCACGGCCTTCAAGCGGATTGCCTCGCGGCAATCCCGCGCTCATTCGGTCTTTTATAACGTCATATCAAGATGGAGGTATCGCATGTCCGGTTATCGCGAATTGAAGGCGCAAGCCGATGAATTGATGAGGCGCGTCGAGGAAGCGCGGCTCGCCGAACTCGACGCCGTCATCGACGAGATTCGCAGCCGAGTCGCCGAATACGGCCTGACCGCCGGACAGATCTTCGGCCGCCATGGCGGCACCGCAAAAGCGACGCCGCGCCCGAGCGGATCGGCGCCCAGGTATCGTGATCCGAAGACCGGTGCGACGTGGAGCGGACGCGGTCGCGAGCCGCGCTGGATCAAAGGCGGCCGTCGCGAGCGGTTCCTGATCGAGCGCAATGCCGGTTGATGTGAGCGGGTAACGGCGTACTTATCGACTCGTACGTCGTCGATCGCGGCGCGCAGCCTGCTCGAGCAACGCCGCGAACGCCGCCTCATCCGCACGCAGCCCCCTCGGCGTGCGGCGCACCTCCAGCGTCGCGAGCAACCCGGCCTCGAACGTATCGAGCACCACCGGATGGATGTAGCAGCGTCGGCACACGGCCGGCGTGTTGCGTAATGTGTCGGCGACGGTCCGCACCGTCTCGACGATCTGCTTGCGCGCATGCGTGACGCCCTGATGCGGGATGCGCCTCAACAGCGCAAGCGCCTGCACGCTGCCCGCCCACGTCCGGTAATCCTTCGCGGTGAACTCCGCTCCCGCGGCGTCGCGCAGATAGTCGTTCACGTCGGACGAGCCGACGGAATGGCGCACGCCGTCGTCGTCCAGATACTGGAACAACTCGTGCCCCGGCAGTTCCGCGCAGCGCCGCACGATGCGGCCGATGCGCGGATCCTCGACGGTCACGTCGTGCTCGATGCCGCTCTTGCCCGTGAAGCGCAGGCGCACCTGTCCCGGCCGGATCGTCACGTGGCGCTTGCGCAGCGTCGTCAGCCCGTACGACGCGTTCTCGCGCGCATATTCGGCGTTGCCGATCCGCGCGAGCGTCGTGTCGAGCAGCCGCACGATCGTCGCGACGATCTTGTCGCGCGGCATCCCCGGTAGCGCGAGATCGCGGTCGACACGCGCACGGATGCGCGGCAGCGCGCGGGCGAAGGCCGCCATCCGCGCGTACTTGTTCGCGTCGCGCGTCTCGCGCCACAGCGGGTGATAGCGGTATTGCTTGCGTCCGCGCGCATCGCGGCCGGTCGCCTGCAAATGACCGTTGGGGTCCGTGCAGATCCAGACGTCGGTGTACGCGGGCGGAATCGCGAGCGCGTTGATGCGGGAGATTTCGTCGGCGTCGCGGATCCGTTCACCGTCCTTCGTGTAGTACGCGAAACCGTTGCGCAGCCGCCGCCGCGTGTAGCCGGGGCGGCGGTCGTCGACGTGGCGCAGCCGCACGGTCGAACTCGCGACGGCGGCTGCAAGGGCTTCGGCGGCACCGCGGGGCGTGGGCTTCTTCATGCTGCGATGCGGCAGTCGATCGGAACATCCACGCGCAGCGTGCTGCGTTCATGCATGGCGGGCATTGTTGTTCTCCTTGGTGCAGGCGGGCCGCCGCGAGGCGCGAGCGGGCCTGCCAGCGCGGCAGCAAGATTCGTGCGCCGTCGGCGGATTTGCCGGCGAGCCGCCTTCGCGCATCCCGCGCTGCCTGCCCGATGGCCGCTGCCGCGACCGCCCACACGCGGGCTGACGCCATTCCCGCCCATCCCCGCCAACGGCACACCATCCGCTTAGGTGTTTATACGTATGCCGATACCGATATCGCTTCAATCCAAGATTTCATTGGAAGGTTATCGGACTTGTTCCTAGACTGATCCGGGGCATGCATACCGGGTTGGCGCGCAAGCGCAGGCCGGGCAGCCCGCACCGCATCCGCGCCACGCAGAATCAGAACAGCGCAGCACAGCATCGCGCAAGGCCGGCGCAGCGGCATACAACGACACCATCGGAGACGGACCATGACATTCATCAGGAAGCTGGCGGCCGGCGCAATCGTCGCCGCGGCGACGGTGCTGGCCACCGGCGCGCACGCGCAGCAAAAACCGATCACGCTCGGGTTCTCGCAGGTCGGCGCGGAGAGCGCATGGCGCACGGCGAACACCGTATCGGTGAAGAGCGCGGCGAAGGACGCCGGCATCAACCTGAAATTCTCGGACGCGCAGCAGAAGCAGGAGAACCAGATCCGCGCGATCCGCTCGTTCATCGCGCAGAAGGTCGACGTGATCGCGTTCTCGCCGGTCGTCGAGTCGGGCTGGGAGCCGGTGCTGACCGAAGCGAAGGCCGCGCATATCCCGGTGATCCTGACCGATCGCGGCGTCGACGTGAAGGATCCGTCGCTGTACGTGACGATGATCGGCTCCGACTTCCTCGAGGAAGGGCGGCGCGCCGGCCACTGGATGGAAGAGCGCTACAAGAACGACGCGGGCCCGATCAACATCGTCGAGCTGCAGGGCACGGTCGGCTCCGCGCCGGCCAACGATCGCCGCGCGGGCCTGCTGGAAGTGATCAAGAGCAATCCGAAGTTCAAGGTGATCGCGTCGCAAAGCGGCGACTTCACGCTCGCCGGCGGCAAGCAGGTGATGGAAGCGTTCGCGAAGACCTACGGCAAGCAGATCAACGTCGTCTACGCGCACAACGACGACATGGCGCTCGGCGCGATCCAGGCGATGGAAGAAGCCGGCATCAAGCCCGGCAAGGACGTGAGCGTGGTGTCGTTCGATGCGACCAAGGGCGGCTTCCAGGCGATGGTCGCGGGCAAGATCAACGTCGACGTCGAATGCAGCCCGCTGCTCGGCCCGCAGCTGATGACGGCGGTGAAGGACGTGGTCGCCGGCAAGCAGTTGCCGAAGCGCATCGTCACGAATGAGACGGTGTTCCCGATGAACGTCGCGGCGCAGGTGCTGCCGACCCGCAAGTACTGACTCCCGGACGAGGGCGGCGGCGCACGCTGCCGCCGTTCGGCAACCGCTTCGAAGCGAGGGCGTTTCATGACGAATCCGCCGGTGGTCGAGATGATCGGCATCGACAAGGCGTTTCCCGGTGTCCACGCGCTGCAGCGCGTGAATTTCCGGCTGTTTCCGGGCGAGATCCATGCGCTGATGGGCCAGAACGGCGCGGGCAAGTCGACGCTGATCAACGTGCTGACCGGCGTGCATGCGCACGACGCGGGCGAGATTCACGTCGGCGGCGCCCCGGTGCGCTTCGCCGCGCCGCGCGAGGCCGAGGCGGCCGGCATCCAGACGCTGTACCAGGAAGTGAACCTGTGCGCGAACCTGTCGGTGGCCGAGAACATCTTCGCGGGCCGGCAGCCGATGCGGCGCGGCGCGATCGACTGGAAGACGATCCATGCGCGTGCGCGCGCGGCGCTCGCCGAGCTCGACCTGTCGCTCGACGTCACGCGCTCGCTCGACGCGTATCCGATCGCGGTGCAGCAGATGGTCGCGATCGCGCGGGCCGTGTCGGTGGACGCGCGCGTGCTGATTCTCGACGAGCCGACGTCGAGCCTCGACGACGGCGAGGTCGCGCGGCTCTTCGACGTACTGCGCCGGCTGAAGGCGTCGGGCATCGCGATCCTGTTCGTCACGCATTTTCTCGAACAGACCTATGCGGTGTCCGACCGGATCACGGTAATGCGCAACGGCGAGCGTGAAGGCGAGTATCTCGCGCGCGACCTGCCGGTGGACAGCCTGGTCGCGAAGATGACCGGCCGCGCGCCGATGTCCGGCACGCTGCAGGCGGGAGCGGCGGCCGTGCAGCGCGATGCCGGCGCGGCCGCGCCGTTCCTGTCGATGCAGCAGGTCGGCCGGCGCGGGATGATGAGCCCGCTCGATCTCGACGTGCGGCCCGGCGAAATCGTCGGGCTGGCCGGACTGCTCGGCTCGGGGCGCACGGAAACCGCGCGGCTGGCATTTGCCGCGGAGCGCACCGACACCGGCGCGATCGAGATCGACGGCGCGCGCAAGCGGCTCGCGTCGCCGCACGACGCGGTGCGCAACGGGATCGCGTATTGCCCGGAGGATCGCAAGAAGGAGGGGATCGTCGCCGCGCTGTCGATCCGCGAGAACATCGTGCTCGCGCTGCAGGCGCGGCGCGGCTGGTGGCGGCTGATCAGCCGCGCGCGCCAGCGCGAACTCGCCGATACCTACATCGCGCGGCTCGGCATCAAGGCGCGCGACGCGGAGCAGCCGATCGGGCTGCTGTCGGGCGGCAACCAGCAGAAGGTGCTGCTCGCGCGCTGGCTTGCGACGGAACCGAAGCTGCTGATCCTCGACGAGCCGACCCGCGGCATCGACGTCGCCGCGAAATTCGACATCATGGAGCGCGTGCTCGCGCTGTGCGCGCAGGGGATCGCCATCCTGTTCATCTCGTCGGAGATCAGCGAAGTCGTGCGCGTGAGCCACCGGATCGCGGTGCTGCGCGACCGGCGCAAGGTCGCCGAACTGAGCGGCGCCGACGCATCGGAGGAACACGTGTACCAACTGATCGCGGGAGGCCGGTCATGATGCGGCTACGCACGTTGCTTCGCCATCCGCTCGTATGGCCGCTGTTGACGCTCGCGCTGCTGCTGGCGCTCGACGTCGCGCATCGGCCGGGCTTCCTGTCGGTCTCGCTGCTCGACGGCCACCTGTTCGGCGCGCCGATCGACATCCTCAACCGCGCGGCGCCGCTCGTGATCGTGTCGCTCGGGATGACGCTCGTGATCGCGACGCGCGGGATCGACATCTCGGTCGGCGCGATCGTCGCGATCGCCGGCGCGGCCGCGGCGATCGTGCTCGACGGCGATCCGTCTCGGCTCGGTATGGCGCTGGCCGCCGCGCTCGGCGTCGGCGTGCTGGCGGGTGCGTGGAACGGCGTGCTCGTCGCGTTCGTCGGGATGCAGCCGATCATCGCGACGCTGATCCTGATGGTGGCCGGACGCGGCATCGCGCAGTTGCTGACCGGCGGGCAGATCATCCCGATCGGTGCGCCCGGCTACCTGGAGATCGGCGGCGGCTATCTCGCGGCCGTGCCGTGCTCGGTGTGGATCGCGATCGCGACGATCGCGGCGACCGCGCTGCTGGTGAACCGCACCGCGCTCGGCCTGTTCATCCGCGCGATCGGCGTGAATCCGGTCGCGACGCGGCTCGTGGGGCTGCGCGCCGGCGCGGTCGTGTTCGGCGTGTATCTGTGTTCCGGCGTGATGTCGGCGCTCGCGGGCATCCTCGCCAGCTCGAACGTGCGCAGCGCCGACGGCAACAACGCGGGGCTGCTGCTCGAGCTCGACGCGATCCTCGCGGTGACGCTCGGCGGCACGTCGCTGCTCGGCGGCCGTTTCAGCCTCGCCGGCTCGGTGCTCGGCGCGCTGATCATCCAGACGCTCACCTACACGACCTATTCGATCGGCGTGCCGCCGGAGGCGACGCTCGTCGTGAAGGCGATCGTCGTGATCGTCGTGACGCTGATCCAGTCGGACGCGGCGCGCGCGCTGGTGCTCCGGCACGCGTCGCGGCTGCTGCCTTCCGCGCGTTCGCGCGCCACCACCGGAGCCACGCCCCGATGAACCGATTCCTCGCCCGGCTCGCCGACCCGCGCACGCTGCCGATCGTCGTGACGATCGTGCTGTTCGCCGCGCTGTTCGGCTTCGGATCCGTGATGTACACCGGCTTCTTCTCGATGCAGGTGTTGACCGGGCTGCTCGTCGACAACGCGTTCCTGCTGATCGTCGCGATCGGGATGACGTTCGTGATCGTGTCGGGCGGCATCGACCTGTCGGTCGGCTCGGTCGTTGCGTTGACAACGATCTTCTGCGCGGTCGGCGCCGAGCGGCTGCACTGGCCCGTGTGGGCGATCGTGCCGCTCGTGCTCGTGTTCGGCGCGCTGTACGGCGCGGCGATGGGTGCACTGATCCATTACTTCCGGCTGCAGCCGTTCATCGTCACGCTGGCCGGGATGTTTCTCGCGCGCGGCGCGTGCTTCCTGATCACGACGCAGTCGATCACGATCAACGAGCCGACGTTCCATGCGCTCGCGGGCATCAGCGTGCCGATCGGCGGGGGCACGCTGAGCGCGGGCGCGCTGATCGCGCTCGCGACGCTGGCCGCGGCAATCTACGTCGCGCATTTAACACGCTTCGGCCGCAACGTCTATGCGATCGGCGGCAACGAGCGCTCGGCGCTGCTGATGGGGCTGCCGGTCGCGCGCGCCAAGGTCGGCGTGTATGCGCTGAGCGGCTTCTGTTCGGCGCTCGGCGGCGTGGTGTTCACGCTGTACGTGCTGTCCGGCTACGGGCTGCAGGCGCAGGGGATGGAGCTCGACGCGATCGCCGCGACGGTGATCGGCGGCACGCTGCTCACGGGCGGCGTGGGCTACGTGATCGGGTCGGTGTTCGGCGTCGGCATCCTCGGCACGATCCAGGTGCTGATCACGTTCGACGGCACGCTGAGTTCGTGGTGGACGCGGATCGTGATCGGCGCGCTGCTGTGCGTGTTCTGCCTGCTGCAGCGGGTGATCGAGCGGCATGCGACGCGGCGGCGTACCGGCGGCACCGGGCTCGATCCGAAACGCCGCAAGCGCGAGGCCGCGCAAGTCAGGCCCGCGGCGGCGGGCGACGATGCGGCGCTGGTGTCGACGATGCGGCGGTTGTAACGACTGTCGCGTCGGTGCGATCGTCGGCGCGCACCTGCGAGGGAGTGTGCGGCCCGCTATTACTTGCTTCATGAGCGACGCGGCGATCACGCCGACCTTGCCATGTCCGGCTCCGCATCGAACGACGCATCGACGATGCCCATGCGTTTCAGCGACTCGGCGAGCCGTTCGATCGCGTGCAGATCGAGCGCGTCGAGACGCTCGCGCATCGCCTGCACGAACGCGGCATGGCGCGGCGCATGCGCATGCTGGCCGAGCCATTCCTCGATATCGGTGAGGCGGCCTTCGCTGGCGAGCACGGCCAGCTCGTCGAGCGCATCCGGCGACGGGCAGCGCATCGCATGCGCGTCGCTCAGCGATTCGTCGGGTTCGACCGGCTCGGGCGGCCGCATCAGCGCCGACGCCGGGATCAGCGCATGCCCGATCGCCGGGGCGACGATCTGGAACGTGAACGACGTGCCGACGCCCGGCTGGCTCGTCACGGAGAGCTCGCCGTTCATCGCGCCGACGATCCGCTGCGCGATGAACAGCCCGAGCCCGGTTCCGCCATTCACCGCCTGAACCTGCTGGTAGGCGCGGAAGATATCGCTCGTCTTGCCGATGTCGATCCCGATCCCGGTATCGGCGACCTCGAACACGATGCGCCACGCGTCCCCCTGCGGATACGCGCCGACCGACAGCGTGACCGTGCCGTCGCGCGTGAACTTCGACGCATTCGACAGCAGGTTGAGCAGCACCTGCTGCAGCCGGATGCCGTCGATCGACAGCTTGCGCGGCAGCGGCGTCAGCGGCCGGTAGTCGAACCGGTTGTCCTGCTGCGAGCACAGCGCGAGCGCATAGTCGCCGATGTCGTTCAGCAGGCCGGGCAGGTCGGTCGCGTCCGGCGAAATGCCGAGCGGCTGCAGCTCGGACTTCGTGTATTGCAGCAACTCGTCGATCAGCGTGAGCTGGTAGCGGATGCTGCGGTCGATCGAGCGGATCAGCCGCGCCTGGCTGCGGGTCGCGCTTTGCAGCAGCAGCTTCGCGTAGCCGTTGATCGTCGATAGCGGCGCGCGCAGGTCGTGGCTCACGTAGCCGAGCGTCTCGATCTTCTGCTGCATGTGCGTCCTCGCCTGCTGCAGCGCGTCGTTGAGCGCGAACGTGCGTTTCGCGACCTCGTCGCGCAGGCGATCCTGTTCGGTGAGCTGCCACTGCTCGAGCCGCTTGCGCGCCTCGGTGCGTTGCCGCCCGACGTGGTGGATCCACGCGGCCAGCACCAGCAGGTGCGTGGCGAGCCCGATGATCGCGACCACGGGATTCGGATGGATGTCGGATTTCAGCCAGAGGAGCCACGCCGGTATCGCATCGCGTCCGTCGAGCACGCGCACCAGCATGTTGAAGCTCGCGAACCCGACGGCGATCAGCATCACGCGGGCGCTCGGCGTGCGCCGGATCGCGAAGGTCAGCGCGAGGCCGATGTTCACGACCGCCATCACGGTGTTCAACCGCAGGCAGAACCACGTGAAGGTGAGCAGGTCACCGTATGCCGCGCCGGCCATGCCGATGCATTCGAGCCCGAAGAACGCCATGTAGACGGCACGCATCGGCATGCTGGCCTTCTCGCGGTGCGCGACCATCAGGATGAATGCGATGAAGCAGGCGACCGACAGATAGACGAAGACCATTTCGGCGCGTGCCGACCATTCGTACGCGCCGGGCCACAGATACATCACGGTATAGCCGCGGTACGTCGCTTCGAACAGCGTCGTGCTCAGCGCCAGCACGGCCAGCACGACGAACATGCCGCTGCGTGAAAAGAATCCGATCAGCAGCGCGCACCAGACGAGTGCGAGCAGGCCGCCGAAGAAGCCGAAGTTCCACATCGCGGCGCGCAGTTCGTACGCGTGCCATGCAGTGGGCGTGAACACGGACGGCGCGAGCCGCATTTCCTTGCGCGACGTGATGCGGATCAGCACGGGCATCCGTTCACCCGGGCGCAGCGTCGTGTCGAGCGTCGGATATCGGGAAGCGGGATGGTCCGCGTCGCGGAGGCCGGCCGGGAAGCGTCCGGCGAGTGTCCATGCGCCGCTGCGCTCGACATAAAAGTCCGCGTGGTCGAGACGTGCGTCGCGAATTGCCAGCACCAGCGGGCGCTCGACGCTGTCGTGATTGACCAGCGTCGCGGCGACCCACCATGCCGAGCGGGAAAACTCGATATTGAAAGACGGGCGCGCCGCGGACGCGGACGTGCCGGTTGGCGCAGCCGCGAGCCGCGCGGCGACCTGATCGGCGGACATCGTCGCGCCCGGATCCTCGACGATCGACACGGCGTCCAGTTGTGCGGCGTTTTCCGTCGCTTCGGCGCGGTGGGTCGCGCACGCGATCAGCGCCACCGCGAGCAGCAGGAAGGTGTGCCAGCCCGACGCGCGGCGCCTAGGCATCGCGCGGCTGATCATGCGTCGCGGGCAGTGCGTCGACCGCCGGACGCTGGCGCCGCCAGTCGGACGGCGTGATGCCGAACCGTTCGCGAAACGCCGTCGCGAAATTGCCCGGCGTCGAGAAGCCGATTTCCTCGGCGATGTCGCCGATCCCCATCGACGTCTCCGCGAGAAAGTGCTTCGCGGCGCGCAGCCGTGTGTCGCGCAGGTATTCGAACACGGTCTGGCCGAGATGATCGCGAAACACGCGCGACAGCCGCTTTTCGTGCGTGCCGACTTGCCGCGCGAGTTCCTCGAGCGTCGGCGGATTGCGCAATTCGCGCAGCAGCACGTCGCTCGCCGCGCGCACCAGCGCGGCGTCCGGATGGTCGGGCAACTCGGGGAGATGCGCGAACGGCTGGCTGCGCCGCGCGCGCTTCAGATGATTGCGGATCCGCGCAATGACCTCGACCGGTTCGAACGGCTTCACGATGTAGTCGAGCGCACCAGTTTCGAGCCCCGCGATGCGATCGTCGAGATCGGCAGCGGCGGTCAGGATGATGACGGGTATGTTCTGCGTCGACGGCGTCGATGCCAACAGGCGGCACGCGGCGAAGCCGTCCATGCGCGGCATCCGGACATCCATCAGGATCAGGTCGGGCGCGACGGCTTGCGCGCGGTGATAGGCCTGCAGCCCGTCGAACGCGACACTGATCCGGCATCGCGCCGAACGCAGGATCTCCGTCAGTAGCCGCAGGTCGTTCGGTCGGTCGTCTACGACAAGAATGTGTGCGCCAACGAGATCCGGCGTGGCGCGCAGCGACGCCGGACTGGACGAGCGGGATGACATGGTTGCGAACGCGTTGGGGAGGTAGGCCGGGGTCGGACTCGATGCATCTATGCGCACGATTGTTGCAAAAAATTATATGACGACAATAGCGCCCGCGGTGGGGTTTCCGTGCGCCGCGTGTGGGCATGTTTGACAGTGCGCGCAACCTTCATGGCGGCGCGCCCGCACCGCGAAAACGGGCTGGGAAAAAGTGCCGGGCCGGATATTAAATGCCGGTCGTTATTGCCGATTTGAATCGGCGTAAATGGAATTGGCCCGAATGATGAAACGAGTTGAAATGTATCGCGCAGGTAGCCGGTTTCGACGCGGATCGCGGTCATCAATTTCGTGTCCCCCTGATTAAGTTTTTATGGATCGCCGGTTAAAAAATGCTTCCGCGTTTAAGTCGATCTGGATGCCGGAATGTATGAATGTAAATATCGTCCGGCCGGGAAAACAATTTGTCCGCTCGGGAAAAGGTTCGAGCACCGGAGTCCCGGCACACTAGGCCCGAGGTGGCGGGACCGGTTGTTCGGCAGAACGGCGTTCCACACGAATTTCATTTGTCGCGGCGGCATGTTTGAGTGCGCAATATTCAATGTGACATCGAGTGCTGACAATCTCAAATTCCGGGATTCCGGTGCTGCGACGAGGGTCGGCACGAGGGCAATGCAAGCTTCCCACCCTTCGAATTGGCTTGATATAAGAGATGAAGGGAATGGGGTAGAAGCTGATGAGAGTGTGACATACAAGGCAACAAGAAATAGTTAAAGAAAGTCAGTCGATTAATTCGATGCAGGGGTCGTCCGGCCTATCGTCGTTTTTTTCCGGAAATCCGGAATCTCCGGCGCGCGCCTGGACGGAAAGGGGTGGGTGGGTTCGCGTCGGCCGCCGGGCAGTTCGGTCCTTCAGGCGGCGGTCGCGCGGGCGCGCTCTCGAATCAGGCGGCACGAAAAACATGAATATGAAAGGCACGGCAGATCACAGCACCGGTTCGCCCGAACCGGCGGCGGCTGTCAGCGTCCGCGGTCCGGCGGCGCATGCTTCATCCACCGGGGCCGCGCGACGTCATCCTCCCCCTGAATGACCCAGGACGGGCCGCCCGGCGTATTCGGCGCGGCTTTTGTCCACCGACGCTTCCTCATGAAATTCGAGTTCGCCGCCCACGGGCCGGCGCAACGGCGTGCGCACGCGTTTTTTGGCGCTGCGCCGCCCCGCACGCCGCCGCCTGATCGTCGAGCTCGACTTCCATGATTCGATAACCCGCGGTCGTCGCCGTGCATCGTGTCGTCCGACACGGGCGGCGTGCGGTCGTGTGATCGCGACGTGTGTCGCGCGTGTCGTGCAGAGCCGTTCAGCAGTTCAGTTAGTTATGCGAAGCAAGTAGCGTGGCGTCGCGAGACGGGAGACAACGAAGATGGAGACGGTCAGCTCCCGGCCGCGTTCGCTGTTGCGTCATCCAGCACATGTGAACCGAGGGAAAACAAGATGAACAAGTCGTTCAAGTCGATCTGGAACGAAGCACTGGGGGCGTGGGTTGCGGCGTCCGAGCTCGATCGCGCGCGCGGCAAGCGGGTTGCGTCGTCGCGAAGCGCGTCCGCGCATGCGGCAGACGCGTGCGCCGTCGCGTGCATCGCGACGAAGCCGGCGCTCTCGCCCAGGCGGCTCGTCGTGATGACGGCGGCCGCATATCTCGGGCTGTTTCAGGCCGGTGCGCATGCGCAATATTCGGCAGGTGGTGGCTCCGCGACCGGCGGCGCCAGTTCGACCGCGATCGGCAACGGGTCCGTAGCGTCGCAAGTGAATGCTACCTCCTACGGCAACCTGTCGACGGCGGCGGGCCAGTCGTCCACGGCGATTGGCCCCGGCGCGCGTGCGATGGCCGATGGTGGGACGGCCATCGGCATCAACTCGCAGGCGACCGGCCTCAACAGCGCGGCGCTGGGCGTGCAGGCGATCAGCAGCGGCGCTTTCTCGGTTGCCATCGGCAATCTGTCGAACGCGACGCAAAGCGGTGCGGTGGCGATTGGTAGCGGTGCGACCGCGAACGGCCTCGCCGCGATCGGACTCGGCAACAACGCGACCGCATCGGGCCAGTACGGGGCAGCGCTCGGCCTGGGTTCGGTCGCCGCGGGCGCGCAAAGCTTGTCGCTCGGCTTCATGTCCAATGCGACGAACACGGGCGCCGTTGCGGTCGGCAACCAGTCGACGGGTTCGGGCTCGGCTGCCGTTGCCGTGGGCAGCGGCGCGCTCGCTTCCGGAAACTCGGCGGTCGCGATGGGCGTCAACAGCGGGGCGAAGGGTACGTCGTCGATCGCCATCGGCTGGGGCGGCATCGCGGGTGTGCCGGGCTCGGGCACGCAGTCTCTCGGCACCAGTTCGATTGCGATGGGCTCGGGGACGACGGCCGGCGCCAACAACGCGGCCGCATTCGGCCTGAACGCCAATGCATCGGGCCTCAGTTCGATCGCGATGGGCGTGCAGTCGACCGCGACGCAGCAGTATGCCGTTGCGCTCGGCAACCTCGCGCTCGCGACCGGTATCTCGGCAAGTGCGCTGGGGCCGGGCGCGACGGCGTCGGCATTGAATTCGACGGCGGTCGGCATCAACAGCGTCGCGGCGGCGACGTCGACCGTCGCGATCGGCGACAGCAACTCGGTCGCCGCGGGCGCAGGTGCCGGCTCGATCGCCGGCGGCAACTTGTCGAAGGTCCTGGGCGGCACCGGCGCCGTCGCGCTCGGCTTTGGCCAGACCGTCAGCGGCAACGGCGCGGTCGCCATCGGCGACCCGAGCACCGCTATCGGCACCGGCGCGGTCACGGCCGGTTCGAACAACACCGCGAACGGCGACGGCGCGGTGGCGATCGGCAATTCGAACATTGCGCAAGGCATCGGGTCCGTCGCGCTCGGCAATACGTCGACGGCGGCAGCGGCGGGTGCGGTGGCGTTCGGTGCGTCCGCCGTGGCGAACAATGCAAACGACGTCGCGCTCGGCTCCGGATCGGTGACGGCCGCGCCGAATCCGACCGCCTCGGCCACCATCGGCGGCGTCACGTATACGTTCAACGGTGTCAATCCGGTCAGCGTCGTGAGCGTCGGCGGAGTGGGCACCGAGCGCCAGATCACCAACGTCGCGGCCGGGCGCATCAGTTCGACGAGCACGGATGCGATCAACGGCTCGCAGCTCGATGCGACGAACCAGGCGGTGACTTCGCTGTCGACGTCGACGTTGTCCAGCATCACGTCGTTGTCGACTTCGACGTCGACCGGGATCGGTTCGTTGTCCACGGGCCTCAGCTCGACCAATAGTTCGGTGACGTCGCTGTCGACGTCCACGTCGACGGGGCTGTCGTCGGCCAACAGCGCGATCACGTCATTGTCCACGTCGACGTCGACCGGCATCGGTTCGCTGTCCACCGGCTTGAGCTCGACCAACAGCGCGGTGACGTCGCTGTCGACGTCGACCTCGACCGGCCTCAGCTCGCTGTCCACCGGCCTGAGCTCGACGAACAGCACGGTCACGTCGCTGTCGACTTCGACGTCCACCGGCATCGGCTCGCTGTCCACCGGCCTGAGCGCGACGAACAGCAACCTCACCTCGCTGTCGACCGCCACGTCGACGGGCATCGGTTCGCTGTCGACGGGCCTCAGCTCGATCGTGAACAACAACACCAATCTCGGCAACAGCACGGCCGGCGCGATCGGCGGCGGCTCGACCTACGACCCGACGACCGGCACGATTTCGGCGCCGTCGTACGTGACGTACAACAGCGACGGCTCGACCACGATCAACAACAACGTCGGTTCCGTGGTCGACAACATCAACGCGCACGGCATCAAGTATTTCCACGCGAACTCGACCGCGCCGGACAGCCAAGCGATCGGCGTCGACAGCGTCGCGATCGGCCCGAACGCGATCTCGCTCGTGAACGGCAGCATCGCGCTCGGTTCCGGTTCGGTCGCCGATCGGCCGACGGCGCCGTCGTCGGGCATCATCCGTAACGGCACCGCGGCGATCCCGTTCAACACGACGGATCAGACGCTGCTCGGCGCGGTGTCGGTGGGCGACACGACGAACCGCACGTATCGCCAGATCACCAACGTCGCGGACGGCACCGGGCAGCAGGACGCTGTGACGGTACGGCAGCTTACCGGTGCATTGCAGTCGTTCGCGGTCACGGGCCAGAAGTACTTCCACGCGAATTCGACGGCCGGCGACTCGCTCGCGGTCGGCGCGGAATCGGTCGCGGTCGGGCCGACGACGGTGGTGAACGGCGACAACGGCGTGGGCATCGGCAACGGCGCGATCGTCGACCAGACCGCACCCGGCGGCGTCGCGATCGGGCAGGCCGCGAGTTCCGCGCAGGCCGATGCGATCGCACTCGGCAGCGGTGCGTCGGCCCTCGGCGCGCAGTCGGTCGCGCAGGGTGCCAATGCGTCGGCGGTCAGCGTGGGCAGCGTCGCGCTCGGCTCGGGTGCGCACAGCACCGCCACCGATGCGCTCGCGCTCGGCGCCGGTGCGTCGGCGACGCTCGCGAACAGCGTCGCGCTGGGCGCCGGTTCGCTGACCACGGTCGGCGCGCTGACGAACTACGTCGCGTACGGCCTGAGCAGCCCGCAGTCGTCGGCCGGTGAAATCAATATCGGCAACCGGCAGATCACGGGTCTCGCCGCCGGCAAGAACGGCACGGACGCGGTGAACGTGTCGCAGCTCGACTCGGTCGCGAACCAGTTGACGACGCTGATTACGCAACGCACGACCAATCTCGGCGGGCAGTACACGACGAACCCGCCGGGCGGCAACGTGCCGCCGGGGGCGAGCGGTTCGAATTCGTCGGCGGGCGGTTCGGGGGCGGTCGCATCGGGCTCGAACAGCACGGCGGTCGGCAACAGTGCGACGGCGTCCGGCAACGGCTCGACGGCGATCGGCGTCGGCTCGATCGCATCGGGCAACAACTCGACGGCGGTCGGCGCGGGCAGCAACGACGGCGGCCGCTCGAACGTCGTCGCGGTCGGCTCCGCGGATTCGCCGCGCCAGGTCGTCAACGTCGCGGCGGGCACGCAGGGCACCGATGCGGTGAACGTGAACCAGCTGAATGCGGTCTCGAACCAGTTCACGCAGTCGCTGAACACGGTCAACAACCAGATCTCGCAGATGCAGCAGCAGATCCAGCAGACCGATTCGATGGCGCGTGAGGGGATTGCCGCGACGGCCGCGTTGGCGTCGATTCCGCACATGGACCGCGACTCGAACTTCGCAATGGGCGTCGGTACCGCGACGTTCCAGGGTCAGAAGGCCATGGCCGTCGGCGTGCAGGCGCGTCTCACGGAGAACCTGAAGGCGACGCTGAACGGCGGCTTCGCAGGCAGCCAGCGCGTCGTCGGCGCGGGCGTGCTGTATCAGTGGAAGTAATCGCGCGCGGCGGTCCGTTCCGGCACGCGCTGCCGGAGCGGACCACGTCGAACGCAACCGCACGCGGATGCGGCCGCGCCATCGCGCCGCACGCGCTGCGCCCATCGCATTTTCGGAGTAATCAAGTGAAAAACATCCAACTTGCCCTGCTGGCGTCCGTCGTTTCCCTCGCTGCCTGTTCGAGCGCGTCGGGGCCGACCTACAACGCATACGAATTGCAGTCCCGTGACGGCATCCGCACCTTCCGCGTCGACTGTCACGGCATCCTGTCGACCGCGAAGACCTGCATGAAGGTCGCGACGCGCATGTGCGGCAACGACGCCGTGCGCGTGGTCGATACCACGACGCCGTACCGCGACGGCGCCGATCCGCACTCGATGGTGTTCCAGTGCGGCGCGGCACCCGCGCCGGTCGCCGCGGCCGCAGCGCCCGCGCCAGCTGCGGTCGAGAAGGTGAGCCTCACCGGCGATGCCTATTTCGCGACCGACTCGGCCGTGCTGACGTCGGCGGCCACCGCCGCGCTCGACAAGCTGCTGAACCAGCAAGGCGACCGGCATTTCGCGCGCGTGGAAGTGGACGGTTATACCGACGCGACCGGCTCGGATGCGCACAATCAAGCGCTGTCGAAGCGTCGGGCCGATGCGGTTGCGGCGTATCTGCGTGGACACGGCCTGCAGGCGGATGCGTTTGCCGCGACCGGGCATGGAGAAGCCAATCCGGCGGCATCGAACGATACCGTCGAAGGGCGGGCGCGCAATCGCCGGGTGGAAATCTCGCTGCAGAAGTAAGACATGGCGACGGGGTCGCCGCACGCGTGGCCGTCGTAACCGGACGGTTCGCGCGCGGCGGCCGTGCCGTGCGCCGCGCCGCCGGATGCGCGACGGCGACGAAGGCAATGCGTCACGCGGTGCATGCGCGGCGTCGCCGTCGTCGCAGGGACGACGCTGCCGCCGGGCGACTTGCGTCCGGCACGCAAGCGATCAACCACACCGGGCAGCCGATCAGTGCCGGATCACGCAGACGGCCACGATTTCGTATCCGGGGTCGGCATGCGTATTTGCCGCTTTTTCGGCTTCCTCATACGAACCGAAGGACGTCGCATCTTCAATCGCCGGTGCCATGCCGATATCGCCGTCCTCGGCAGTGCAAAGGAATTGCTCGCCGGTCTTCACGACGTACACGGACATCATGATTCCCTCCAGGGTTTGCAGGGGGAAATACCAGTCTAGCAGCCAGACGTGCACAATACCGGCATGCGAACCCCCGACCTTGAATGCCTTGTCACCGTTACCATGCCCTTCGGAAAATACAAGGGCCGACTCCTGGCCGACCTGCCCGGGCCTTACCTCAACTGGCTGGCGCGCGAAGGATTCCCGCGCGGCGAACTCGGCCGACAGCTCGCGCTGATGCACGAGATCGACCATAACGGTCTGAGGGAACTGCTGGCGCCCCTGCGCAAACCCGGCTATCCACCCGCCGATGCTGACATAAAATAACAAAAGGCTCTGTCGCGGATAAACCGCTGGCAAAAGAGGGGTGCCAACATGAGACGCCTTTATTTTCTCGTACCCGATACGCAGATGGCGAAGGCGATCGTCGATGACTTGCTGCGCGCCCGCATCATCTGGCGCCATATCCACGTTCTCGCCGATCACAGCGTCACGCTTGATGAGTTGCCCGAAGCATCTCTGCTGCAAAGCAGCGATGTCGTGCACGCGCTCGAGCGCGGCGTCGCACTCGGCGGCGCGACAGGCGCGCTCATCGGTCTCGTCGCGCTGGTATTCCCTCCCGCGCAGCTCGTGATCGCGGGCGGCGCCGTCGTCGGATTGACGGTGGCGGGCGCGGGTTTCGGCGCGTGGACGGCCGCGATGATCGGCATTGCCGAACCCAATGGGCGACTCGCGCGCTTTCGCGAGGCCATCCGGGAAGGCCAGATCCTGATCATGGCCGACGTGCCGCCGCTGCGAGAGGAGGAAATCTCGCAGATGGTCGCGCAGCATTTTCCCCAGGCGGACATGGAAGGCGGCGAGCCCACGACGCCGATCTTCCCCTGACACGCCAAAACCGGCACACGCGAACACCCGCGCTCATCGACGCGATTCGTCGGACGCATGTTCGCGTTGCCGCGACCGTGGGCGGCATTGCGTTGCGTTTCGGCGCGGCCGCCCGTGACGTTGCCGAATCGCGGGGCGAACGTGTTGCGATGCGCTGCGCCGGCTCGGGCCCGGCGATTCCGAGTCGCATACGGCACAAATTTTTCGACGCGAACGGCGCGTTCTGAACCTGAGTGCTGAAGCTGAACCGTCAGCAAGGAGGTCATATGGAACTGCACATGCAATCGCACCATTGGGAACGGCGCACGCCGGACTGGGTCTCCGCTGCCGTGGCCGGCCTCGCGGGCGGTGCGCTGGTGATCGCGCTGGAATTCTTCTGGTCGACGCTGGTGCTCCATGAAAGCCCGTGGCGGCCGACCCACAAGATCGCCGCGATGGTGATGGGCCGCGGTGCGCTCAGCCAGTTGTCGCAATTCAACCTCGAAATCGTCGCGATGGCGCTGCTGCTGCACTACGTGCTCGGCGCGCTCATGGGGATGATGCTCGCCGCGATCATGGCGCCTTTCCGGTTCGATTCGAGCGTGGGTATGGAGGCGGTGATCGGGCTGGCGTTCGGGCTCGTCGCGTACCTGTGGAACTTTTATGTGATGACGGCCGTGTTCCCATGGTTCATCTCGGAGCGCGGTTCCGGCCCCTTGCTGGCGAACCTGCTGTTCGGCGTGGTTGCAGCCGTCGCCTATGGCCAGCTGGAGCGATGGCGCAGGCCGAGCAGGATGGAGTGACGCGCCGGCGCTGAACCTCCATCGGCCCCGCTGGACGGCCGCGTCGGCAATCCTGCCGGAGGCGGCCGTTTTTGCATCGCATCACCGCATGCGAAGCCGCCGTTCGCGCGTTTCGTGCGCGACATGCGCGGCGTGCGTCTGCGCGTTTCGCCGCCTTGCACGATGCAGGGCAGAGGACTACCTTTTCTTAAGAGCCGTCGTGGGCAGCGCGTCGCGAAGCGGCGCCGGCACAGGTGCCGGCGCGGACGATACGACGAATGCGAAATGCGCCGACGCGGCGCGACGACGCCAGCAGCGTCGTGTCGACGGCTCGGGTGCGTGACACGCAGCGAGGCGGCCTATGGCCCTTGCGATTGCTCTGGTCCTGATCATCGCAGTGGCGGTGGGGTTTCACTTTGCCAGCCCGTGGTGGATCACGCCGATCGCGTCGAACTGGGTGCGCATGGACGACATGCTGACGATCACGCTCGTCATCACCGGCGCGTTCTTCATCGCGATCAACCTGTTCATCGTGCTCGCACTGCTGCGCTACCGCCATCGCAGCGGCCGTCGCGCCGCGTACGAGCCGCACAACAGGCGGCTCGAATGGTGGCTGATCGGCCTGACCTCGGTCGGCGTGGCCGCATTGCTGGCGCCGGGGCTCTTCGTTTATGCGGACTACGTACGACCGCCGCCCAAGGTGCTGCAGATGGAAGTGCTCGGCCAGCAATGGCAATGGCGTTTCCGCTTCGCCGGCCCCGCCGGCAAGCTGGGCACGACGGACGTGCGCTACATCAGCGACGCCAACCCGTTCGGCCTGAACCCCGGCGACCCCAACGGCCGCGACAACTACCTGATCGATTCATCCGAAGTGCACTTGCCGCTCAATCGGCCGGTCCAGGTGCTGGCACGGTCGCGCGACGTGCTGCACGACTTCTACGTGCCGCCGTTCCGCGCGCGGATGAACATGGTGCCCGGCATGGTGACCACCTTCTGGTTCACGCCGACCAAGGCCGGGCGTTACGACATCCTGTGCGCGCAGCTCTGCGGCATCGGGCACTCGAACATGCGCGGCGTGGTGGTGGTGGAAGACGAAGCATCGTTCTCGCGCTGGCTCGCGCGGCAGCCCACGTTCGCGCAGCGGCAGCAGGCGAACGTGCAGGCCGCGCCGGCCGCCGCGGGCGGCAGCGCCCAGGCGCTGGCCGACCAGGGCAAGGCGCTCGCGGCGGCCAAGGGCTGCATCGCCTGCCATACCGTGGACGGCACGCCGCGCGTCGGCCCCACGTGGAAGGGTTTGTACGGCAAGACCGAAACGATGGCCGACGGCAGCACCGCGAAAGTGGATGACGCGTATCTGCGCGCGTTCATCACCAACCCGACTGCCCGCGTGGTGAAGGGTTTCTCGCCGATCATGCCGCATTTCGACCTGAGCGATCAGGAACTGGCCGCGCTGGTGGCCTATATCAAGGCGCAAGGCGGGCCGGACGCCAGCAGCGCGGCGCAGCGCTAGCGGAGCACACCCCATGACTTACGCGCATTCCGATCACGCCCCGCAGAGCTTCTGGACCCGCTACGTGTGGAGCCAGGACCACAAGGTCATCGCCGTGCAGTACGCGCTGACGGCCATCGCCATCGGTCTCGTCGGCCTGGTGCTGTCGAACCTGATGCGGCTGCAGCTCGGCTTCCCGGGCAAGTTCGCGTTCATCGATGCGAACCACTACTACCAGTTCGTCACGATGCACGGGATGATCATGGTGATCTACCTGCTGACGGCGCTGTTCCTCGGCGGCTTCGGCAACTACCTGATCCCGCTGATGCTGGGCGCGCGCGACATGGTGTTCCCGTTCCTCAACATGCTGAGCTACTGGGTCTATCTGCTGGCCGTGCTGGTGCTGACCGCGAGCTTCTTCGTGCCGGGCGGGCCGACCGGCGCGGGCTGGACGCTGTATCCGCCGCAGGCCATCCTGCCCGGCACGCCGGGCGTCGAATGGGGCATCGTGCTGATGCTGGTGTCGCTCGCGATCTTCATCGTCGCGGCGACGATGGGCGGCCTGAACTACGTCACCACCACGCTGCAGGCGCGCACGCGCGGCATGACGCTGATGCGCATGCCGCTCACGGTGTGGGGCATCTTCACCGCAACGATCATGGCGCTGCTGGCGTTTCCGGCGCTGTTCGTGTCGGCGGTGATGATGCTGTTCGACAAGACGCTCGGCACCAGCTTCTTCGTGCCGGCCGTGGTGTCGATGGGGCAGACGCTCAACCATGCCGGCGGCAGCCCGCTGCTGTTCCAGCACCTGTTCTGGTTCTTCGGGCATCCGGAGGTCTACATCGTCGCGCTGCCGGCGTTCGGCATCGCGTCGGACCTCATCAGCACGCACGCGCGCAAGAGCATCTTCGGCTACCGGATGATGGTGTGGGCGATCGTCATGATCGGCGCGCTGAGCTTCGTGGTCTGGGCTCACCACATGTTCATCGCCGGCATGAATCCGTACTTCGGCTTCTTCTTCGCCACCACGACGCTGATCATCGCCGTGCCAACGGCGCTGAAGGTCTACAACTGGGTGCTGACGCTATGGCGCGGCGATATCCACCTGACCGTGCCGATGCTGTTCGCGATCGGCTTCATCAGCACCTTCGTGCTCGGCGGGTTGACGGGGCTGTTCCTCGGCAACGTGAGCGTGGACATTCCGCTGTCGAACACGTACTTCGTGGTCGCGCACTTCCATATGGTGATGGCCGTGTCGCCGATCCTGGTGGTGTTCGGCGGCCTCTACCACTGGTATCCGCTGGTGACGGGCCGCATGTTGAACGACACGCTCGGGCGCCTGCACTTCTGGTTCACCTTCGTCGGCACCTATGCGATCTACTTCCCGATGCACTATCTCGGTGTCCTCGGCATGCCGCGACGCTATTACGCGTATGAAGGCTACAGCTTCATTCCGCATTCGGCGCAGACGCTCAATGCGTTCATCACCGTCGTTGCGCTGATCGTCGGCGTGGCGCAGCTGCTGTTCCTGTTCAACCTCGCGTGGAGCCTCAAGCACGGCAAGCGTGCCAACGGCAACCCGTGGCGGGCCACCACGCTCGAATGGCAGACGCCGCAATCGCCGCCCGCGCACGGCAACTGGGGCGCGGCGCTGCCGGTCGTCTATCGCTGGGCATACGAATACAGTCCCGCAGGGCAGGCGGAAGACTTCGTCCCGCAGAACCGGCCGCCCGCGACGGCGCCCGAGCCCGCGCCGGCCCGGCCGACGCTTCACTCCGGCGAGGCCCACGAATGACCACGCTGCCGCGCCCCTTCGGTCCCGACGCGCAACCGGTCTTGCCGAATGCGGGCCGCACGGGCCTGATCGTCTTCATGGCGGTGGCCACGACGTTGTTTTCGCTGCTGCTGCTCGCCTATGGGATGCGCATGCGCGAGCCCGACTGGCAACCGATTCCGCATCCGGCGCTGCTGTGGTGGAACACCGGTGCGCTGGTGCTGGCCAGCATCGCGATGCAGCGCGCCCGACGGATGACCTTGCACCGTGCGGTGTGGCTGGTATCCGGCGGCGTGCTGGCGGCGTTGTTCGTGATCGGGCAACTGACCGCGTGGCGCATGCTGTCCGCCGCCGGGCAGACCGTCAACGTCAATCCTTCCAACAGCTTCCTGTACCTGCTCACCGGCCTGCACGGGCTGCATGTGCTGGGCGGGCTGGTGGCCTGGGTCGTCACGATCGCGCTTGTGCGGCGCGCGGACCCGTTCCGGGCCCAGCGCGCCATTGCGCTGTGCGCGACCTACTGGCATTTCCTGCTGGCTGTCTGGCTCGTGCTGCTGGCGGCGATGTGGTGGATGACCCCCGCGATCGTCGCCGCCATCTGCGGGCCGCTGTATGGAGCCGCGCCATGACCGTGCCCACGCTCCCCACCGAGTCTTCCGTCGGCGAATCTGCCGACATCGCCCCCGCCGACGCCGTGCCTGACGGCTGGCGCGGCATCGTCACCGACTGGGCGGGCGACCGCGAAGCCTTCAAGGTGCCGTGGGGCAAGGCGATGATGTGGATCTTCCTGCTGTCGGACACCTTCGTCTTCAGCAGCTTCCTGATCGGCTACATGTCGGTGCGCATCTCGACCACGGCGCCGTGGCCCGATACGTCCAAGGTATTCGGGCTCACGGTGGGCGGCGTGGATGTGCCGTTGCTGCTGATCGCGATCATGACGTTCATCCTGATCAGCAGCAGCGGCACGATGGCGATGGCCGTCAACTTCGGCTACCGACGCAACGCCAAACGCGCCGCCTTGCTGTTGCTGGCGACCGCGCTGCTGGGCGCGGCCTTCGTGTCGATGCAGACGCTCGAATGGACCAAGCTGATCGTCCATGAAGGTATCCGGCCATGGGGCAACCCGCTGGGCGCGGCGCAGTTCGGCGCGTGCTTCTTCACGATCACCGGGTTCCACGGCTTTCACGTGACCTGCGGCGTGATCTACCTGCTGCTGATCGCACGCAAGGTGCTGCAGCCGGGGTTCACCGAGCACGGCAACTTCCAGATCGTCGAGATTGCCGGGCTGTACTGGCACTTCGTCGACCTGGTGTGGGTGTTCATCTTCGCGTTGTTCTACTTGTGGTGAGGCAGGCCATGGACCACACCGATTCCGCCGATCGACCCGACGCCGCGCACGGCCAGCAGCATCCGATCGGCGTCTACCTGAAGATCTGGGGCCTGCTGTTCGTTCTGAGCACGTTGTCGTATCTGGTCGACTACTTCCACGTGCAGGGCGTGCTGCGCTGGGTGCTGATCGTCGTGCTGATGATCGCGAAGGCCGGGCTGATCGTGTCGATCTTCATGCACATGATGTGGGAGCGGCTGGCGCTGGTGTACGCGATCCTGGTGCCGCCGCTGTGCCTGCTGGTGCTCATGGTGCTGATGGCCGCCGAAGCGCATCACACGTTCGGCATGCGGGCACTCTTCTTTCACTGATTCCCGGGCATCCGTTCAAGGGAGACGCTCATGAGATTTTCACGCCGACGTTTCATTACAACGACCACCGTGCTGGCTTCGGCGCTGGCCGTGGGCCGTCGCGCGGCGGCGGCGGAGGCCGTTGCCGTGCAGGAATCCGATGCAAACGCGCAGGCGCTCGGCTACAAGACCGACGCGAGCCGGGTCGACCGCAAGAAGTTCCCGAAATTTCAGCCGGGCGAGGCCTGTGCGAATTGCCAGTTCTACCAGGGCAAGGCCGATGCCGCGATGGCGCCGTGTGCCATTTTCGGCGGCAAGCAGGTCAATGCGAAAGGCTGGTGCAGCGCCTATGCGAAAAAAGCGTAGCGAGCAGCGCGGCCCGCGCGGCGCACCGGGGCGAGCACATACAATGTGAGCGTCCGTCGGCCTGCGCTTCGCCATGACCTGGGTGACGCGCGGGCCGCTCCGCCCGCGACCCGCCAAGGCCATCATGGAAATCAAATGGATCGAGGACTTCCTCGCGCTCGCTCAATATCAAAGCTTTTCCCGTGCGGCTGAATTTCGCAACGTCACGCAGTCGGGCTTCAGCCGCCGCATCCAGTCGCTCGAGCAGTGGATCGGCGCGGAGCTGATCGACCGCAGCAGCTTTCCACCGGTGCTGACGCCGGCGGGCCGGCTGTTTCGCGAGACGGCCGAGGACGTGCTCAGCCGCCTGTTCGACACGCGGGCCATCATCCGCACCGAGCAACGGATTGCCGGCAAGAGCCTGCAGATCGCCGCGGGCCACACGATCGCGTTGAGTTTCCTGCCGGGCTGGCTCAAGGCGCTCGCCCCGCATTTCGGCGAAGTGCGGGCGCGCGTCATTCCGACCAACGTCCACGACTCGATCCTGATGCTCGTCAACGGCAACTGCGAGCTGATGTTTGCCTATCACCATCCCGAGCTGCCGCTCCATCTCGATCCGGCGAAGTACGCGCACCTGACGGTCGGCCTCGATACGTTGATGCCGGCATGCCGGCCGAACCGGCGCTCGGCGCCCGCGTTTCGCCTGCCCGGAACGAAGCAGAGCCCGCTGCCGCTGATCTCCTATACGGAAACCAGCTACTTCGGCCGCTGTCTCGCGCTGCTGCTCGGCCGCGCCCCCGATACGCCCGCGCTGCAACTGCACTACGAGTCGGACATGGCCGAGGTGCTGAAGAAACTCGTGATGGAAGGCGAGGGCGTCGCGTGGCTGCCACGCAGCGCGATTGCGGCCGAGCTGGCAGCCGGCGAACTCGTCCCGGCGGGGCCCGCGGCGTGGAATCTGGACGTCGAGCTGCGCGTGTATCGCGACGTGTCCAACCGCAGTGAATTCCTCGACACGCTCTGGCAGCACCTGCGCGAGGCACCTTCCCGGCTCGGCTGAGTCGGGGTTTTCCCGCCTTATGCGGGGCTCGCATACCGCCATGTTGCACCGGCATCACGGTTTTCTCGACCGTCCCTACCATTCGTTCCAACGGCAATCGTGACGCGTGACCGGCGTCGCGCGGCCTTCTTCGCAGCGCCCGTCCGCCGCCGGCGGCAGGGCGCCACCCAAGGACGGATGGACATGAAAAATCGCCTTACCTTCAGCATTGCAGTCGGCATGATCCTCGGTGTCGTCGCCGGTTATGCATGCCACACGCACATCACGGACCCGGCCACGCTCAAAACCGTCGCCGGCTATTTCTCGATCGTCACCGACATCTTCCTGCGCCTGATCAAGATGATCATCGCGCCGCTGGTGTTCGTCACGCTCGTGTCCGGCCTGGCCGGCATGGACAGCGGCGAGGACGTCGGCCGCATCGGCCTGCGCTCGATCGGGTGGTTCGTCTGCGCGTCGCTGGTTTCGTTGAGCCTCGGCCTCGTCATGGCCAATGCGCTGCAGCCGGGCGCCGGCCTGAACCTCGCGGCATCCGGCGGCGAAGTCGGCACCGGCCTGAATACCGGCGCGCTGAACGCGCGGGACGTGATCACGCATGCATTCCCGACCAGCCTGCTCGACGCGATGGCGCGCAACGACATCCTGCAGATCCTGGTGTTCTCGGTCTTTCTCGGCGTCGGGCTGAGCGCGCTGAAGCACGACAAGCGGGTCGGCGTCGTGATCCAGTCGATCGACGGCATGGTGCCGGTGATGCTGCGCCTGACCAACTACGTGATGCGCGCGGCGCCGCTCGGCGTATTCGGTGCGATCGCCGCGTCGGTCACGCTGCGCGGGCTCGACGTGATCTATACGTACGGCAAGCTGATCGGCGCGTTCTACCTCGGCTTGCTCGTCCTCTGGACGCTGCTGATCGGCGCCGGCTACGTGTTTCTCGGGCGGCGCATCGGCAGCCTGCTGAAGGCCGTGCGCGAACCCGCGCTGATCGCCTTCTCGACGGCGAGCAGCGAGGCCGCCTATCCGCGCCTGACCGAGCAGCTCGAGCAGTTCGGCGTGGACAAGAAGGTGGTGGGCTTCACGCTGCCGCTCGGTTACGCGTTCAACCTCGACGGCTCGATGATGTATCAGGCGTTTGCCGCGATCTTCATCGCCCAGGCGTTCGGCGTGCACATGCCGGTGTCGGAGCAGGTGTTCATGTTGCTGGTGCTGATGTTGAGCAGCAAGGGGATGGCGAGCGTACCGCGCGGCTCGGTGGTGGTCGTCGCGGCGGTCGCGCCGATGTTCCATCTGCCGGTGGCGGGCGTTGCGATGATTCTCGCGATCGACCAGATTCTCGACATGGGCCGCACGATGACGAACGTGATCGGCAACAGCGTGGCGACGGCGGTGATCGCGCAGTGGGAGAGCCGGCGCACGGCGAAGTCGCAAGCCGCCGCCGTATTCGATCAGCCGGAGAGCGCATGATGCATACGGATCGCGTGACTGCCCGGCGCAAGTTCGGGGTGGTCGGCGGCCTCGGGCCGCTGGGCAGTGCGGACGTGTTCTTCAAGATGGTGAAGGCGACGCCTGCGTCGTCCGACGACGAGCACGTCGAGATGATTTTCGAGCAATACCCGTTCAAGGGCTCGGGGTCGGGCAGTGCGGCGACTATCGAACGCAAGCTGTACGTGTTCGACATGATCCGCGCGTTCGAGAAGCGGGGCGTGACGACGGTCGTGCTGCCGTGCTTCCTGAGCCACACGTTCATCGACGAACTGAAGGCGAACACGCGCCTGCCGATCGTGGATATCGTCGAAGCGGTTCGCAGCCATGTGGGCCGCAAGTACCCGGACGCGACGCGCATCGGCGTGCTGGCTTCCGATTACGTGCGGGACAAGCGACTCTTCGAAGCGTATTTCCCGGCACCGCAGTTCGACATCGTCCATCCGCGGTCGCCAGACGGGATCGACCTCGTGACCGAAGCGATCTACGGCGCTGACGGCATCAAGCGCGGCAATCTTCGCGGCCGCCCGGTCGAGCTGTTGCGCCGTGCGTGCGACGACCTTGTCGATCAGGGCGCACAGGTGATCGTTCCGGGGCTGACCGAGATCGCGCTGGTCGTCGATGAAATCGGCCCGCAGCGCGTGCCGCTCGTGGATTCGAACCTCGCGTATGCGCAGTACGCAGTGACCGGGCAACCGGGTTCGCGCGCGGCGACGTTCAAGATCGGCGTGGTCGGCGGCGTCGGCCCGGCCGCGACCGTCGATTTTCTGGACAAGATCGTGCGCAACACGCCGGCGTCGCGCGATCAGGATCATATCAAGCTGCTGGTCGAACAGAATCCGCAGATTCCCGATCGAACCGAGAACCTGGTGGGCGCCGGCGCGGATCCGACGATCTCCCTGTACGCGACCTGCAAGAAACTCGAGGACGGCGATGCCGACGTCATCGCGATTCCGTGCAACACCGCGCATGCATTCGTCGAGCGGATTCAGCCTTGGCTCGGCATTCCGATCGTCAACATGCTGACCGTCACGGTCGCCCACCTGCGCGACACCTATCCGGCGCTGCGGGAGGTCGGTGTGCTGGCCACGTCCGGCACGGTCGAAAGCGGGGTCTACCGGAAGGCGCTGGAATCGCAGGGGCTGCGGCAAGTGGCGCCGGCGCCGGCGTTGCAGGCGCGCGTGATGGAAGCGATCTACGGCCCGCAGGGTGTCAAGGCCGGCTTCACGACCGGACGGTGCGAGGAAGATATCGGCGCGGCAATCGACGCGTTGATGGACGAAGGCGTGAGCGTGATCGTGCTCGGCTGTACCGAACTGCCGATCCTGCTGCCGGGCGGCGAGTATGTCGCGCGCAACGGGTGCCGCGCGACGCTCGTCGATCCGACCGACGTGCTTGCGCGCACGTGCATTGCGTATGCGATGTCCTTCGCGAGCCGGACGGCGGCCGAACGGCTGAAGCGCGATAGTCAAACCGCCTGACCCTGCAGGTGTTCCGCTTCCTTGCTGCGCTCCGCCGCGGTCGTGGGCATGACGACCGCGGTACCTTCCACCACGATCAGCCCGTTTACTTCGCATCGTGTTTCCAGCACGACGCGCCGCCGGTTCGCGACGATCTCCTTGACGGTCACGGTCGCACAAACCGTTTCGCCGAGCTTCACCGGGCGCCGGAATTGCAGATCCTGCGACAGATAGATCGATCCGGGGCCGGGCAAGCGCATGGCGATGGCTGCCGATATCACGGACGCCGACAACATGCCGTGCGCGATGCGGCCGCCGAATCGTGTGCGACTGGCGTACGCGTCGTCGAGGTGCACGGGATTCCGGTCGCCGGACGCGCTCGCGAACAGGAAGATGTCGCGCTCGGATAACGTCTTCGTGAAGCTCGCGCTCATGCCGGGTATCAAGTCTTCGAGGTCGTATCCACCTTCGTCGTTCATCGTCTGCTCCTGTGTCGTTCGTACTGCGTGGCGTTGACGGGCATCGCGCGCCGTCATCTGTCATGCCGCCGCGTTCTCGTGTGTTGAAGCCGCGTGCAAATCTGTCGATGCGAACATCCGGTTTGCCTCCGCCAGTGCGGATTGCGTGGCGAGCGCGCCCGCGTAGGGCAGCGCGCCGGTGATTGCGTTCACGATCTCGTGCCGCGACGCACCCAGCAAACGCGCGTCGCGTATATGCATGACGAGCGCTTCGGTATCCGCATTTCGAGCGAGGCAGGTCAGGCAGGCAATGGCCGTCAGGTGCCGCGCCTTCGCGTGTTCGACCGAATCGACGCTCGAGGTCGACGCATCTGGCTCGTCGAGGTGCCGCGCGAGTTCGGGCGAAATGTCGGCGGCGTGCACCGGCGCTGCGTGCGCATATCGATCACGTTCCGGAGTGGCTTGTGTCGGGGCGACGTGCGCCTGCTCCGCGGCAGCGAATACGTCGAGCGCGATGCGCGATACGGAAAGCACGAGCGGCCAGCCGATATAGCCGGTGAGCTGAATGAGTACTTCGGTCAGCTCACGACGTGTCCAGCCGACATGCAGGCAAGCATTCAAGTGCTGCCGAACGGCCGCGTGCTGATTTTCGAGCGCGATGACGATTCCAAGCGTGGCGAGTTCGCGCTCCTTGGGTGTCAGTGCGTCGAGATGGTGTTGCCGCAACTCACGCGTGCATGCGATCGCGGATGAGTAGGATTCGAACGGATTCGCGGCCTGACCGATAGCGATGCCACGCGCGCGCAGCACCGTCACGACGTGTCGCACGCCTGCCATGGCAACCGGCAGCCCCGCGTACTCGAGCGTCTGCAGGACCGTGGCGAGCACGGCCTCCGGCGCCCAGCCGGTATTCAACATGCCGGCCGCATGGTACTTGAGCGGGGAATCGGCATTGCCCATCGTCGTCAGGACCGCGACGGTCACGAGTTCGCGATGCTTCAGGGACAGATTGGGCCGGGCGATGATATCCGCATAAGCGCCCTCGATCAGCAATCGCTTGAAGTCGGGGTCGAGCGAATCGAGCGCTGCGCTGAGGTCCGAGAAACCCTGGCTGCCGATTGCATGAATGACGGACATGCCAAGTTCATGCCGGGATATCGCTTTTGCGTGCATGGTGCACCAGCCTGGCCAATTGCCGAAAATATCGATGGTGCCGATGATATTCGTCCGCCCGGGAAGTAATTCTGAACTTTTATGAACTGTCATGGATGGACGTTTTTTGACGTTTAGAATCCAGACCAATACGAGAACGCGAACGTTTTCATCCGAGCCGAATGAATCGTGCGATGGCGGCAACGGATCGGTCATATCAACGTAACCGGGAGAACGCAGTGCTGAAGCTTCAAGACAAGGTGGCCCTCGTCACGGGCGGGAATTCGGGCATCGGCCGGACCACGGCGCTGTTGTTTGCACGGGAAGGCGCGCGCGTCGCGATTGCATCGCGCCGCATCGACGAAGGCCTGGCCGTCGTCGAGGAAATTCGCAGCGCCGGCGGCGACGCGATGTTCGTGAAAACCGATGTGTCCAGGGCCGAGGATTGCGCGAATGCGGTCGCGCAGACCGTAAAACAATTCGGCAGGCTGGATATCGCTTTCAATAACGCAGGCGTCGAAGCGTTCGGCAATGCGGTGGCCGATACCGACGAGGCGACGTGGGATTTTGTCGTGGACATCAATCTGAAAGGGGTGTTCCTTGCGATGAAATATGAAATTCCGGAATTGCTGAAAACTGGTGGCGGATCGATCATCAATATGTCATCGACCTATGGCCTGGTGGCATCGGCATTCGGCGGCTGCGCGTATCACGCGTCGAAGGCAGGCATTCTCGGATTGACGAAAGCGGCCGCGCTCGAATACGCGAAGCAGAAAATCCGCGTCAATGCGATTTGTCCGGCATTCGTCGCCACGGCGATGGTCGAAAAATTCCTCGACGAAACCCATATGACCGACCAGATCAAGAGCTTTCATCCGGTCGGCCGCCTGGGTACCGAAGAGGAGATCGCGCAGGCCGTCGTGTTCCTCGCGAGCGATGCGTCGTCGTTCATGACGGGCACCGCGCTTTCCGTCGACGGCGGCATGACCGCGGCTTGACGCCCACGTCGCCTTCACGCATGTCGTAGCGCGAGCGCTACGGTCGATCAATCCGATTTCGTACGGGTATAAATATGGATTCCGAACTGATGGAAGTGGTGGAGAAAACGGAGAGCGGGCAACCGGAGCTGTTCGACATCGGTTGTGCCATTCCGTTGGGCGTCGTGCCGCGAACGATGCATGCGTGGACGATTCGCCGGGAGAACCACGGAGAGCCGCAGCACGCGTTCACAAGGGAAATCGTCGACGTGCCGACGCTCGGCCCGAACGACGTGCTGATTCTCGTCATGGCGGCCGGCGTCAACTACAACGGCGTGTGGGCCGCGCTCGGCCAGCCGTTTTCCGTGCTCGACCTGCATGACGATCCCTATCACATCACGGGCTCGGACGCGTCCGGCATCGTATGGGCCGTCGGCGCGAACGTGAGGAAATGGAAGGTGGGCGACGAGGTAGTCGCGCATTGCTCGCAGGTCGATGGTGACGACGAGGAATGCAACGGCGGCGATCCGATGCTGTCTCCGTCGCAGCGCATCTGGGGCTACGAAACCACCCACGGCTCGTTCGCGCAATTCGCGCGCGTACAGGCAACGCAGCTGATGCCGCGCCCGAAGCATCTCACGTGGGCCGCAAGCGCGTGCTACACGCTCACGCTCGCCACCGCGTACCGGATGCTGTTCGGCCACAAGCCGCATGTGCTTTCGCCGGGACAATCGGTGCTCGTGTGGGGCGCGGCGGGCGGCTTGGGAACGATGGCGATTCAGCTTGCGGCGCTGGCCGGCGCGCGGCCGGTCGCCGTGGTCTCCGACGATTCGAAGGCTGAATTCGTCAAGCGCCTTGGCGCGGTGGGCGTGATCAACCGTTCGAATTTTTCATGCTGGGGCGCGCCGCCGCCGGTCGATGCAACGGACGAATACGCGGCCTATGTCGACGCCGTGAAGAAGTTCGGTAAGGCGATCTGGGACGCGCTCGGCGAAAGGCGCGACGTCGACATGGTGTTCGAGCACCCGGGCCGCAACACGTTCGCGCCGTCCTGCTACGTCGTGAAGCGCGGCGGCATGGTCGTCTTCTGCGCCGCGACGAGCGGCTACGACCTGACCTGCGATGCGCGCTACGTCTGGATGCGGCAAAAGCGTATCCAGGGCAGCCACTTCGCGAGTCTCAAGGAAGCTGCGGCGGCAAACCGGCTCGTGATGAGCGGCAAGATTGATCCGTGCCTGTCGGAAGTGTTTCCGTGGAACCGCCTGCCGGACGCGCACGCGAAGATTCGAACGAATCAGCATCTGCCGGGCAACATGGCCGTGCTCGTGCAGGCGAGCAGCCGCGACGATCTCGACGCGGCGCGTCGCCACTAGCCATGAAGCATTCTTCTTGCAGCGAGAACGGTATGGACAGGTCAACTACACACGCGGAACGGATCGCCATCATCGGCATGTCGTGCCGCTTCCCGGGTGGCGCGTCCTGTGCGTCGAGCTATTGGGCGTTGCTGAATTCCGGGCGTACGGCGATTCGGGAAACCCCGCGCGAGCGGTTCGATATCGACGCGTTCTACTCGCCGGATCCCGCTGAACCCGGCACCACCTATTCGCGCGTGGCCGGCTACGTTGACGATCCGTTCTGCTTCGACCGCGGGCTGTTCCGCACGTCGGCGGCCGAGGCGATCGAGATGGATCCGCAGCAGCGCTGGATGCTGGAACTGGCCTGGGAAGCGCTCGAGAACGCAGGTTTTGCGCCCGGTCAATTGCGTGGCAAGAACGTCGGCGTCTTCATGACGACCGGCGAAGCCGATTATGGCCGGCGTACCGTGTGGTCCGGCGATCCCGGAAAAATCACCACGTATTCGAAGCTCGGCAACCTGCGCGCGATGGCGCCCGGGCGCGTCGCGCACATCCTGGGCTTGAGCGGGCCGGCGATCTTCGTCGACACCACCTGCTCGTCGTCGCTCGTCGCGATCCATCTTGCCGCACAGAGCCTTCAGGCCGGCGAGTGCGACGTGGCGATCGCGGGCGGTGTGAACCTGATCCTCGGGCCGGAGGAAACGATCGGCGTCGCGCGACTTCAGGCGATGTCCGTGTCCGGTCAGTGCCGGCCGTTCGACGCGAACGCCGACGGCTACATTCGCGGCGAAGGCGGCGGCGCGCTCGTCATGAAGCGGCTGGGCGACGCACGCACGCACGGCGATCGTATCGACGCGGTGCTGGTCGGTTCCGCCGTCAACAGCGACGGCGCGAGCAATGGCCTCACCGCGCCCAACGGCGCGGCGCAGGAAGCCGTGATTCGTCGCGCGATGGCACGTGCGGGCGTGCGCCCGGAAGCGGTCGCCTACGTGGAAGCGCATGGCACGGGTACGGCACTCGGAGACCCGATCGAGCTCTCCGCGCTGCGCAACGTGTATGCGCGCGCCGTCACGCGCGACAAGCCGATTCTCGTCGGCTCCGTGAAGTCCCAACTCGGACATCTGGAAGGTGCGGCGGGCATGGCGGGTTTCATCAAGGCGATGCTGATCCTGCGTCATCGCCAGGTACCCGCGCAGGTGAATTTCTCGACGCCGAACCCGCGCTTTCACTGGGAAGGCGCGCAACTCGAGATTCCGCGTGACGGCATGCCGCTCGGCGATGGCAATGCGCTCGTCGGCGTGAGTGGCTTCGGCATCACCGGCACCAACGTCCATATGATTCTCGCCGAGCCGGACCCGGTGCCGGATACCATCGCGCAGGTCGCTCGCGAACGCGTGCTGACGCTGTCGGGACGCTCGCCGCAAGCGCGCCGGCGTGCCGCGTCCGTATGGCGCGCGTGGCTCTCTGACACCCACGCGCCGATGCGCGATGCGTGCCACACGGCCAGCGTGCGGCGCGATCATTTCGATCATCGCGTCGCGCTGGTCGGTACGACGAAAGCGGATTTCGTTGCCGCGCTCGATGCCTTTCTCGCCGAGGACCCGACGGGACAATGGCATGCCGGCGAGCACCCGCGCAAGTCGCGTCTCGCGTTTCTCATCCCCGGTCAAGGGGCATGGCTGCCCGGCGTCGGGCGCAATCTCTACGAAGAAAACGGCCTGTTCCGCAAACACGCGGATGCGTGCCTGGGCCAACTCGGCGCCGATACGGCACGCGACGTTCTCGATGCGATCATCGGGCGGACCACCGATGCGGTGCGTCATCATCCCGGGCAACTCGCGCATTTCGTCGTGTGCTATGCGCTGGCGCGTACGTGGATGGATCTGGGTGTGCAGCCCGATCTGCTGATCGGGCATTCGTTGGGCGAGCATGTGGCCGCCGTGATCGGCGGCGTGATGTCGCTCGCCGAGGGCCTGAAGGCGGTCGACGCGCGCGGCCGCCTTTTCGATACGGCGACGCCGGCGGGCGCGATGCTCGCGGTCGCCGCGAGTGTGGATGAACTCGCCACACGCTTCGCGTTCGGCACGGACTTGTTCGTGGCAGGCATCAACGGGCCGGAGCAAACCGTCGTGAGCGGCACGCAGGCGGCGATCACGCGGGTCCAGGACGCGATGGTCGCGGCCGGCAAGCGTGTGTCGTTGCTCAAGACGTACGGCACGCCGGGCCATTCGCCGATGCTGCGTTCGATGCGCGACGCGTTCCGGCAGGCGCTCGAACCGCTGACGCTGGCGGCGCCCGCGATCCCGATCGTCTCCACACTCACGGGCGCGTTCGCGACGGACGCGATCACGAATGTCGAGCATTGGCTGGATCTCGTGGAGCAGCCGGTGCGCTTTCATGAAGCGTTGCTCGCGGCGTCCGACGGCAAGACGATCTTCGTCGAAGTGGGGCCCGGCGCGGCGCTGTCGAAGCTCGCGCGCGCGGCCGCGGGCGGCGACTGGCAATGTGCGGTCTCTTCGCTTGCCGACGGGCCGGACGGCGATGAAGAAACGGAGTCGACCGGCTTCGCGCATGCGTGCGCACGCCTCTACAGCATCGGGCAGAAGATCACGTGGCGCAAACTCTACGGCAACGCGCCGCGGCCAGCCGAAGCGCCTGGCTATCCGTTCGACCGCGATCGCTTCGAATTGCCGTTCCCGGACCATGTGCTTGCGGCTTCCGCGCACGGCGGTACGCAGCATCGGCGCGATATCGCGTCGGGCGGGATGCCCCCGCAACAGGCTTCGCACGTGGCGGAGGTCGGCACTGACACCGCGAGTACTGACGTTGAGCACGTGCTCGCGACACTACGCACCATCGTGGCGGCCGTCACGCCGGATAGCGTGACGCTGGCCGACGATCTTTCACTCGTCAGTCAGGGCCTCGACTCGTTGGCGTTGACGGAATTGCGCGTGCGCCTGCATCAGCACTTCGGCAGGATGCCGCCGATCTCCATGCTCGCACGCGGCGCGTCGCTGTCGACGCTGGCTCGGTGGTTCGGCGCATCGTCGGGCACTACACCGATTCAGGAATCCGTATCGAGCGACACGCAGCAAGCCGCCGATGCACCGGGCGAACACGGGTTGCTCGTCACGCTGCGCAATGGCGCGGGGCCGCTCGTCGCACTGGTGCATCCGGTTGGCGGCAACGTGCTCTGTTATCAGGATCTGGCCGACGGCTGGCCGGGCGATCCGACCATCGTTGCGATTCGCCATCCGTACGCGGACCAGGACCGTCCGCCGACGTATCTGTCGATCGCGCAATTGGCGTCGCGCTATCGCGCGGCGTGCCTTGCAGCACACGGCAAGCTGCCCGATGTGCTCGGCGGCTGGTCGTTCGGCGGCATCGTCGCGCACGAAATGGCGGCGCAGTGGGAAGCGGAGGGCAGGACCGCGCCGCCGCTGGTGATCGTCGACACGCCGCTCCATGAAGGCGAATTCGCGACGCGGCTGCGCGCGCTTGCCGGCGATTTCGTCAATGAGGACGCCACGCAGGTCGTCGAAGCGTGGCTCGCCGACCCACGCTTCGACACGATGCTCGATCGCGACTTCTACCTCGCCGACGTGCGGCGCCGCGCGCATCCCGCAACGTTCGCCCACATCTCGCGGCTGCATGCCGTGAGCGCGGTGGCGCTCGCGCGTCACCGGCCGCAACAGGTGCGCACGCGGATCGATTACGCGCTCGCCGAGCGTAATGCGGGCGGCATGTCCGGTACACAGGTGACGCAGTATCTGCGGCGGCTCACGGGCGGCAGCGTCGCGGTGAGCGTGTTCGACGACGATCACAACTCGATCGTGCGTGAGCCCTCCGCGCGCCGCGTCGCGGTTTTCCTGGCCGGCAGCCCGGACGCCACGCGTGTCGGGTTCGAGCCGCTTGCGCAGGTGACGACCGCATAGGCTCGCGTGTTTCGATTCAACCGTATGACGCACGGCGCTTCGTGCCGTGCCCTTCTTCGTCAATCCGACTTCAGGAAATCAATGCCATGAGCGACCAACTTCAAGCCGCAACGTTGAACGGTTCCGCGGTGACCGCCCAGACCATTCTCGGCTGGATCCAGGAATGGGCCGAGGCGAACAATCTGCAGGTGCCGACCGATCTCGAGCAGACCTTCGCCGACGCCGGCTTCGATTCCATGCATTCCGTGGAACTCGCGTTCTTTCTCGAAGAGCGGCTCAAGATCAAGATCGACGATACGGTGCTCTACGATTACCCGACGTTCATCGCGTTGGCCGAGCATCTCGTGTCGCTCACGCCCACGGGCACAGCCGCGGATACCGAAGCGGGCGAAGGGGCAAGCGCCGGAAACTGGTAACTCGCGTGCGCCGGCACAGCGCCTGTCGCGCGCCGGCGCGCCTCATCGATCTTCACCGGAGTACGGAAGATGGCGGAAATCACCGGCGCGGGGAGCTGGACCTCGCGCGTCGTCGGCTGCGGCTCGGCACTGCCCGAGCGGCGTGTGACGAATCATGACATCGCCCGCATGGTCGATACCACGGACGAATGGATCACGCAGCGCACCGGCATCAAGGAGCGCCGTATCGCGGCGGACGGCGAGCATACGTCCGATCTCGCGATCGGCGCGGCCACCGCCGCGCTGAAGCAAGCGGGCATCAGCGGCGCCGATGTCGATCTGATCGTGCTCGCGACCTGCACGCCCGATCGCACGATGCCCGCGACGGCCGTGCGCGTGCAGGAGGCGATCGGTATGCAGGGCGGCGTGGCGTTCGACGTGCAGGCCGTGTGCTCGGGCTTCGTATTCGCGCTGTCGGTTGCGGACAACATGATCCGCTTGGGGCAGGCCCGCACCGCGATCGTGATCGGCGCGGAAACGATGTCGCGCATCGTGGACTGGCAGGATCGCAATACCTGCGTGCTGTTCGGCGACGGCGCCGGCGCGGTGGTGCTGCGCGGTGAGCGATCCGACGATGACAAGCCGCGCGGCGTCCTCTCCACGCATTTGCATTCCGACGGCCGGCATCACGACAAGATCCATACGGACGGCGGCGTCTCTTCGACGCAAAGCGCGGGGAAGATGCATCTGGAAGGGCGCGAGGTATTCCTGCATGCCGTGGTCAATCTCGCCGAGGCGTCGCAGGAAGCGCTCGCGGCACACGGCCTGACCCAGGACGATCTCGACTGGGTCGTGCCGCATCAGGCGAACCAGCGCATCGTGCAGACGCTCGGCATGAAGTTGAACCTGCCGATGGAGAAGGTCGTGCTCACCGTCGGCAAACACGGCAACACGTCGGCGGCGTCGATTCCGCTCGCGCTCAGCGAAGCGGTGTCCGATGGACGCATCAAGGAGAACGACCTCGTGCTGATGCCGGCGATGGGATCGGGCTTTACGTGGGGGGCGGCGTTGATTCGCTGGTAGGCGCTGAACGTACGCGAAAGTGACAAATGTTCACTTTGCGTACCGGAGGCGCTGTTCTATGCTGGCCGCATTCCGTCTACAGCGGTTCATCAGACAAAGGCCCGAACGGAGTGCACATGGCAGATTCACTTCAGGACGACGCGATGTCGGGTGGCCGGCATCGCGCCCGGCACACCGGGCCGCCGGAACCTGCGCGCCATCCCGCAACGCGCGGCTGAACAGGCGAAGCGAATACCTCGGCTCCGGTGCCAGCCTACGGATGCGTTCTGCGCTGACTGTTGGCGATGAAAGCGTCGATATCCGCCTCGCAAAGCGGCTCGCCGAGGTAGAAGCCCTGACCTTCGACGCCGGGCAACGCGCGCGCCCATTCGAACTGTTCCGCGGTCTCGATGCCCGTCATCACGATCTGCTTGCCATGACCTTTTGCAAGCTGCACCAGCGTTTCGACGACGCGCATGGATTCGCCGTTCTGCACCACATCGCGGATCAACGATCGATCGAACTTGACGATGTCCACCGGCAATTGTTGCAGCAGCGTCAGCGAGTTGAAGCCGGCGCCGAAGTCGTCGAGCGCAACCCGCACGCCGACAGCCTGCACCGCATGAATGGCTTCCACCAGCCAATCGAGCTCGGCAGGCGGCACGACATCGGTCAATTCGATCTGGAATCGGTTCGGATCGAGATCGAGCGATTCGAGCAGCGCGGACAGTTGACCGGGAAAGTCCGCATGCCCCAATTCCAGCGAGGACAAGTTGATGGAGAGCGACAGCGTGTCATATCCGGGCGTCATCCATTGCGCGAGCATGCGCGTCGCGCGGTGGGTGAGCAGATCCGTGAATCGACCGGCCAGGGACGAATCCTGGACCACGCTGATGAACGACGCCGGCTCGAGGACGCCGCGCTGCGGATGTCGCCAGCGGATCAGGTATTCGAAGCCGCACAGGCGGAATTCCTGCAACGCGAACTTGGGTTGGAGCAGGAAAAAGAACTCATCCTCGTGAAGCCCCCGTTCGGCGTCGTCGAGTGGATGGTTCATCAATAAGGTAGGTTTCATGAATATTCCGGAATGCCGGATCGGGGGTGGGGCTGCTGCTTTTTCGATCACTCGATTCTATGGATACGATCTTGAATTTTCAACTTCGAAAAACAAACAAATGTAAATTTGTTTTGCGATGCTGAGTATTTGAGGGGCGTCGCGCGGGCGCCCGAATTGCCGGAAATGAAAACGTTTCGACGTTGGGTCGAACGTGTGGCCTTCATTTGTGAGACGGCAATGGGTGATGGATTTCAGGTGTTTGCGACGGTGTGCCTGGCGGTTGAATGATTGAATCTGGCGGGTGTGATCAATATGAATTTTAAATACGATTAAAGAATGCAATTGTGAATTTATATCGTGTATAATTGCTGTAATTATTTGTTATTTTATATGTGCGTTTTATCGGCTTTTGGATGCCAAAAGTCGGGGTGTGGTGGCCCAGGTGTCGTTGATGTATGGGTGTATGGAATTGAAATTTATTAGAATAAATGTTGCATAAAGTATTGGTAATTGTTTCGGGGAAGATCTCGGAATTTGATGGCGTCATTTCGAGTGTCGTTTAGTGCGATATCGTGAAACATCATCGAATTGACATGGTTGGACGAATTTTTTTATCGAGATTGTTCCGCTCACGCGACAAGCGCGAGAACTTGGCAGAGGTTCCCCGCTTCGATCTGGCAGGAGAGTGGGTATGCATGACATTCACACTGATGCTCGTGTGTCTGCTGTTGACGGCGACCCACCTGCTGCATCGCGTCGACCGTGCCTTTTTCGATCTTGCTTCGCAATCTGCCCGTGGCAGTGCAGGTAAATCGCTGATCGTCATCGTCGTCGACGATCGTACGATCGAGCAGCTGGGCGGCTGGCCGTTCAGTCGCGAAACGCGCGAGCGGATGATGGACCGGCTCGTCGGCAGCGGCGTCGCCGCGATCGGTATCGATCTGACGAGCTTGCGTGAAGCGACGCGCGGCCGTGCGGCCAACAACGCCGTTGGCGAGACCATCGACCGCGACAACGGACGCATGGCGCCTTCGCTGCATGAGGTCGGCTTCGATACTCGCGCAAAGGGATGTGTGGAGGCTTCAGGGTTTCAATGTCCTCGCCCCTATGCGCTCTATTCGTATATCAACGTCCTGGACGGACGCGTGCCGTCGAGCAACCTGAGCGGTCGGTCCGTCCTGATTCGGTCGTCGATCGAAGGTGCCGGCGGGTCGTCGGTGTCGTCTTCGGGCGGCATGCCGACGCTCGCGAATGTTTTCGCCGCTGGCGATGAAATCGCTGCGCCCGCGACGGCCGCACCGCCGCGCGAGATCGGTTTCGCTGCCGAACTGGTGTTCAACGAACTGATTGTGTGCGCGATTTGCGCGCTTCTCTATCGGCTGAATCCGCGCGCGGGCATGGTCGCGTCGATCGGCCTGACGATCGCAATCGCGGCAGGCACTTTCGCGCTGTTCCGTTTTGGCGACCGCATTCTGCCACCCACCACCGGCATGCTCATCTGCGTGCTCGCCTGTGTGCTGTGGTCGTGGCGACGCCTGGAAGCGCTGTTGCGCTTCATCGTCCGGCTGGCGGATCGACTGACGGTCGAGCCTTCGCTGCACGCGGAGCCGGCCGTCGTTCCGCATTGCATGGACCCGGTCTGGCGAGAACTGAGCAGGGCGGGCGCGCTGGACGCGCAGGTGCGAAGGTATCGCGCGCTGATCGACGCATGGGTCGACAGCCTGCCGGAAGCGACCCTGATCGCGTCGGCATCGGGCGTCGTTCTGTTGGCGAACGAGCGGGTGGCGGCGTTGTGCGGTGAGCTCGACGGGAATCCGGGGTCGCGCCATTCGCCGGCCGGGCGCTCGGTCTCCGATGTGCTGTTTCAGATCACGGCGTCACATCGGGCCAACGAATTCGCCGCACAGGCGCTGACATGGCTCAATCACTCGCCGCATGGCGACGATCTGTCGGCGCAGACGAAATCGCAGCTCGACCAGGGCGTCGAGATCGCCAATGCGCGCGGCGGCCTCTCGCTGCTGATCAAGTGCGCGCCGATCCGGCCGTCCGCCTTCGGCGAGCGTGCGCTGGTCTTCCATGTGGCCGACGTGTCGTCGGTACGGCTCGCCGAGCGGCAGCGCGACATGGTCCTGCGTTTCCTGTCGCACGACATGCGGTCTCCGCAGGCGTCGATTCTCGCGCTCGCTTCGCAGATAAAGCGCGATCCGTCGCGGTACACGCCGCAACGGTTCGCAGAACTGATTTCGCAGTATGCGACGCGGGCGCTCAACCTGTCCGACGATTTTCTGTTTCTGGCCAAGGCCGAAAGCCTGCCGCCGAAGCTCGCCGCGGTGGATCCTGCGCTGGTGCTGGGCGATGCGGTCGACGATCTGCTGCCGCAGGCGAGTGCGAAATCCACGATCGTCAACCTGATGGCAGAGCCGGGGCTGAGCACGATCGCCGACGTGCAGCTGCTGCGGCGCGCTTTCGTCAATCTGATCGGCAATGCGATCAAGTTCGGCCGCGAAGCCTCCACGGTCGACGTGGAGCTGTCCGCCACGGAACGGCACGTGAAGATCGCCGTGACCGATTACGGGACGGGCATATCCGAGCGAGACCAGGAAAAGCTGTTTCGGGAATTCACGCAGCTGGACGGGACCTCGCCATTGTCCGGGCATGGCCTCGGTCTGGCATTCGTCAAGACGGTCGTGGATTCACTCGGCGGCAAGCTTCAGGTGCGATCGAAACTCGGAGAAGGGACGACCTTCCTCATGTTCCTGTCGCGGCACGATCACGACGCGGCGCTGGGAAGCTGACCGCGGTGCCGGTCGGATGACGATGTGATGCGCCCCGCCGAGCGGACCCGCGCTACGCACCGGAAACGACCTGGATCCGGCGCGCTTCGGGCGCACCGTTCTGCTTCGCCGGCGTGGCCAGTTCGAATTCGAGCACGGTATTTCTCGACGGCAAGCGCTGGAGTATCGACGCATCCTGAACACTGCTGCTACGAAAGTAGGCGGGGCTCGTCTCGGCGGCCGCGAGCAGCGGCGTATCGGGCAGTGAAGGCCAGAACGCGATGAAGCCATACCCGTCGTCTGGCTCGAAACGGTTGCACACGCCCCGCACGCGCGAGCCCACTTGCCCCCATGCGGGCAGGCCGGAAGCCGAATCTCGAACCGGCAGCAGGCCTGGCACGAGGTAGCCGCTGATGAACTGATCGGCCGCTTCCCGCAGCTCGAGGGGGACGTTATCGAAACCCAGGACTTCGACCCGACAACCTTTTTTCTGCAGCGCGCGGACGACTTCGACGAAGTCTCCGTCGCTGGTCGCGATCAGGACGGTATCCAGCCGGTCCGATTCCGATAGCGCGTCGATCGCCATTCCGAGATCGGAATTGGACTTGACGGTTTCCGTTCCGTCTTCGTCCGCGTAGTGCCTGAGCGGCTTGATCGTGACGCGAAATCCCTTGTCTCGGAGCGCCGCCTGGTAGCCCTTGATGCGTGTGTCGTAGTCGGGCGAACGCGCGGCGCGGCGCTCGTCGAAGCTCAGATACGCATGCAGCCGCTGGATCGTGGCGCCGGCACGACCGGCGAGGGAGCGCAATACCTCGTACCGCATCAGATGGCCGCCGTTCGCGTCCATGCTGCTTCCATCCACATAAACCCCGACCCTTCTCATCATCGTCATCCGGAGGTGCGCTATCCGTTCCAACCGTCGGCGCGGCCGGTCGCGCGATGCACGCCACGCGGGCGAAGCGTGCGTGGCGCGACCGGCTTGCCGCGTTTCAGTTGCGGCCGCTTACGGTGATCGACACCCGGCGATCGGGCTGCAGGCACGCGATCACGGCGCGGCTTTGACCCGCCGGGCAATGCGTGACCGGCTGACTCGATCCCACGCCTTCCGCGTCGATGATGCTGCCGTTCAGCCCGTGCGAGATCAGGTAACCGCGCACCGTTTGCGCACGCGCTCTCGACAATGGCTCGTTCACCGTGCTCGGGCCGATACGGTCCGTGTGCCCGACGACGACGATGCGCGTGATCTCCTTATGCCGCTTGATCCGCTCGATGGCATCGTCGAGCTGCGCCTTGCCTGCCGGCAGCATCGAATCGAGGCTCGATTTTCCGAATGCGAACAGCGCGTCGCTCTGAAGCGTGAATTGCTCGAGCGTCGAAACCGGCGGCTCGGCCGCGGCCACCGGCGCGGCCGACGGCGCGCGTACGAAGTCGGCGCATGCGGGTTCGCGCCAGTAGGTATCGGTGACCTTCATGTGCTGGTCGTAGCGCACCTGATACTGGCAGCTGACGACCTCGTTGCCGCGACGGAAGTCGAACAGATAGTTCCACACATGGCTGCCGACGAACCACTCGTTGAAATGCGGCGGCCCGAGCAGGTCGTACATCTGATCCTTGTTCAGACCTGGCGCGACGTTACGAAGATTGTCCACGTTCACGAACGTGCCGCCCTTCGGGCTGGCCGACTGCGGATCCGGGAATTGGGGCGGACCGCTGACGGCGCAGCCTTCGAGGGTTGCAACGGAAAGCAGGCTGATAGACAGCGCAAGTGCCCATTGGATTTTCATGATCTGTTTCTCTCATCGTATTGGGAGCAGCGCATCCGACAGCCGTGCAACGCGCGATGGAGGCGCTGCACGGCCGCGAACGTGCCCGGTTGGATATCGGGTTCTCGCGATCACCACTGATAGCCCGCACCGATCACGGCACCGTAGTCGTTGCGCGTGTTGGTCGTGATGGCGGCCTTGTAGATCCAGTGGTTGTTTTCCGAGATCGTCGAGATGCCGATGGCCTGCCCGGACTGGCTTCGATAGACGCTGCCGGCGATGGCGACCATGCTCTTGCCCGGCCCGGAAGGCTGGGGCAGACCCGCGACGGCCATGGCGCTCGCGGCTCCCGCATCCGCGTCTCGCCGCAGCCCTTGAATCTTCGCGTCGGTGTACGCGTTCGCGTTGCCGACCGCGGCATTCAACTGCTGGACGTTGACGCCATCGGTGGGCGCGGTGCCCGCCGCGACGTTCGTGAGCTGCCGCGGCGAGCTGGCCGTACCGATCGACACGACGTTGTTTCGTCCACCGTCGTTGCTGCCCGCACCAATCGCCACCGAGTTGTTGCCTGACGACGTCGAGCCTGCGCCGATCGTGGTCGAGCCGGTGCCGGACGCGGTCGAACCGTTGCCGACCGCGGTACTGTTCGAACCGGACGCGACCGCGCCGTTGCCGCCGGCCGACGAATTCGAGCCGGTCGACGCGGGGGGCGTCGACGAGCCGGGCGTCGACGGGAAACCGCCGCCGCCGTTGGTATTGCTGATGTTCTGGATCAGCGTCGTCAGGTTCTGGTTGACGGCATCGAGCTGGCTGACGTTGACCGCATCGGTGCCGGCCGATCCGGCGGCGACACCGGTGATCTTCCGGTTACCGATGTTGACTTCGCCGGCCGACGATTGCGGGCTGCTCAGTCCGTACGCAATGTAGTTCGACTGCGCGCCGACCGTCGTGACCGATCCGGCGCCGATCGCGATGCTGTTCGCGACGTTCGCACTGGCGCCGGAACCGAGCGCGAGCGCATCGGCGGCGCTGCTGTTCGCGCCGGAGCCGATCGCGATGCCGCCCGACGCAGTCGCGACGGCGTTGGCGCCTTGCGCGATCGACTGAGGTCCGGTCGCGTTCGCGCCGCTGCCGAGTGCGATCGCATCGGCCTGCCCGGAATTCGCCGCCTGACCGATCGCTACGCCGCCAGGCGCCGTCTGCTGGACGATCGCGCCGTTGCCGATCCCCACGCCGTTGTCGCCGTTGACGATCGTCGTCGGCCCTACCGCGATCGACTCCGCGCCCACGGCGAGCGAATCGGCCGCGGTTGAATTGGCATGGAAGTACATCGTCGGCGTGACGGCGAACGATTGCAGCGCGCCGGTCAACTGCCTGACCGTCACCGCGTCGTGCGCGTCCGTGCCGTCGGCGACGTTGATGAGCTGCCGGTAGGTGTTCCCCGATGCACTGCCGAACGACACCGCGCCGAGCAGCGTCGCGTCGGACGTGTTGAACGGCACCGTGTGGCTGCCGGCCGGGATGGTACCGCTGCCCGCCGCGATGGCGCGGTCCGACACGGAGCCTGAGCCGATCGCTACACTGCCGACGATCGAAGCGGTCGTCTGCGCGCCGAGCGCCATGCCGTTTGCGGCAGTCGATTGCGCGCCGCTACCGGCTGCGAAGCTGTCAGCCGCGCTGGCGACTGCCTGAGGGCCGACGGCAATGCTGTCCGTACCCGTAGCCTGGCTGTCGGCCAGCGTCGAGTTGGCATGGAAGTATTTGATCCCTGCGCCGTTGCTGATGTTCGAGATCGCCGTCGTGTTGGCGGTCACCTGCTGGTTGGTCGCGAACAGCTGCGAGCCGTTCACGGCGTCTGTGCTGGCGCCGCTCAACTGGCCGGCGGCGACGTTCTGGATCTGCCGCTCGGCGCCCGGGGTGCCGACGCTCACGACGCCGGCCGGCGCCGTGCCCGCGAAGTTATAGGTCACGCCGCCGATCACTGCGCTGGATGTCGGCGTCGGCGCGGTCGTCGTTGAGCCTGCGCCGAGTGCGACGCTGTTGGCAACGCTGGCATTGGCGCCCGATCCGAGCGCGACACCGTTGGTCGCGGCGGCCTGCACGACGGCGCTGTCGCCGATCGCGACCGCGCCGGCGACATTGGCTTGCGACGCGTTGCCGAGCGCCACGGACCCTTGTCCGATCGCGGCGTTCGCGTTGCCCAGCGCGACCGCGCCGTTGCCGTTCGCGGTGTTGTTGGCGCCCATTGCCACCGCGCCGTCGCCGATCGCGGTGTTCGGGTCGCCGATCGCCACCGCACCGTTGCCGTTCGCGGTCTGGCCTTCGCCGAGCGCGACGGCGCCCGTGCCGGCTGCCACTTGCGAATTGTGACCACCCGCGATCGAACCGGCGCCCGCTCCGGCAGCGATCGTGTTGGTGTCGCCGATCGCGACGGTCGAGCCGGCAAGTGCCTGCGACCCCGTGCCGATCGCGACCCCACCGTATGCGGATACCCTCGAATTCACGCCGACGGCCACCGTGTTGTCGCCGCTTGCGATAGCGCCTGCGCCCAACGCAACGCCGGAAATGCCGGATGCGGTCGCCAGATTGCCGAGAGCAATGCCGAAGAGGGTGGACGCCGTGGCGGTGTTGCCGATGGCGATCGAACTCGTTCCGCTCGCCGTCGCCTGACTGCCGAATGCCTGCGCATAGGTGTTACTGGCGAGCGCGTTGTAGCCGATGGAAACCGCTTGGTCCCCCGTCGCCTGCGTGCCGGAACCGGGTACGCCGGCCGTGCCGCCCGGGCCGAGAGCGATCGCATTGACGCCGGACACGCCGCTGTTGACGCCGATCGCGATGCCGGACGCGCCGCTGGCTGATGCGCCCGATCCCAATGCGAGACCGGCGGCGGCGGTGTTGGTGGTGATCGCATCGAAACCCATGGCGATCGAGTAGCTGCCGGCTGCGGTCGACATTGTCGCCAACGCGGTCGAATGATCGCCCGATGCGGTGCTGCCGGCGCCGAGCGCCGTCGCGGAATTATTGGAGGCTACGGACGCGTTGCCGAGCGAAATCGAGGAAATGCCACTAGCCACTGCGTTCAATCCGCCGGCTAAAGTGTTGTCAGCGGTCGCTCGGGCTCCCGCGCCCAACGCCGCGCTGCCGACTCCGGACGCCGTTGCGAAATCTCCGAATGCGCTTGCATTTTCAGCCGTCGCGGCTGCGGACGCACCGAGCGCGGAAGCGTTGGTGCCGGTCGCCAGTGCCTGATGTCCTATCGCGGTCGCACCGACGCCGCTCGCCGTCGTATTGCCGCCGATGGCGGTCGAGCTGCTGTTGGTTGCCGTCGCGGCTTGTCCGAAAGCGCTGGTGCCGGTGCCGGACGCGACCGTGTTAGTGCCGACCGCTGTTGCGGCTGTGCCGGTGGCAGTCGAGCCGGGACCGGCTTGATACTGAGCAGCTGCCTGTTCGGGCATTGCGATTGCGCCGAACAATAGCGGGATGATCGCCGCCGCGCATTTCGTTATGCGCAGTTCCGGGCGACGTGTCACGCAACGTCCGTCAGTCGCACCCGACGACGATCCCGGGTGACCCTTTCCCCCGGCCGTGTCGATTTCCGACACAGCGACAAGCGCCCCGCGCGCCTTGCTCCATATGACCTTGTGCACTCTGTTCATCTTGATGCTCCGTATGAAATGAAAACTCTCTCTCAGAGTAAATTTCGTAGTAGTGCGAAGTTGAATTGACGAACGAAAATCAAGTCATCATCGATCTGATCGAGACCTGGGTGGCGCCATGTACGGTGATTTGTGCGGCGCTTTTCTTGTGATTGGCATGGCCGTTCGTCTCGACCGCGATCGATGCCGAGGGGAATGTCATGTCGCATCGAATCGGCGACACGCATTGCATGTCGATGGAGCCAGCATTCCCGAATCGATCGCATGACGCGAGTTCCGCGGAAGCGGGCATTACGCCGGTCGTGGCGTGGCCGGGCGGGGCGACAGGGAGGGGTATCTGGCGCAGCCGGGAATAAGGAGCGAGTCGGGCGGCGTGGCGCCCGGTTACGGTTGCGCGAATGCGGCACGTCGTCGCCCTGGGTCGGCAATATGCGGTGTGGCTGGATACAGTGTCGACGACGATGAATCGTCTCGGGAGATTTGACATCTCTGAATCTCGATATAGATACGTCACGATTGGCGATATATCGCCGTTACTTTATTAAATGCTCGATGCTCTATATGAATCTTTGTCGATTGATCCGAACTGGAAACCACTCAATGTCGCGATGCGATAAGCATGGCTACGTCCCGAGATGATCGAGTCGACTCTCGGCGGCGCGGACCATGTGACGTGTTCGTGAAACGTTCTTTCGGTGGTGTTTCTTTGTTATCGCATCGATGGTTTCGTGCTGTATCGAAAATATAAAAATGCTTAATTTAATGAGCCTTGTGATGGCTAGATGTTAGGAGAGTATCGATGAATTAAAAAGTGAACATTTGTCACGTGTGGCGTAAGTTTTAAAACTGTGACGGCACGGGGGATTTTCATCGGCTCGTACACGATCGATGAATACAATATTGCGCGGAAATAACGCGTGGAGAAGAATGCGATCGAGTGGTCGGCGAGACCCGGATCGATTGCTGATCGTTCGACAACAAAGGAATCCGAAGCAACCGTGGAAGGAAGGCGAGCCGAAGCAGGATGGAGGAATGCCGGACGTATCGATCGACAGGGGAGGCGGTCGCTGCCCGACACCGGCGGCGGCAGGCAGCGTGAACTGTGTGGAGCGTGACGTCATTCGTATCCGGCAGCGGATTGCCCGGATTTGTCGCCGCAGGATCGTACGCGCGATGCGGCCCGGGTCAACCGGTTCGCTTGCCGGCGCGGTACGGGCGTCGAGACGTTCGCTCTACGAGAATCGTCGTCGCGCAGGCGACGCATATTGCCTGCGCGCCGCCACCGACATTCAACGAAAGCTCACACGCGGCTTTCCATCATCACCTCGGCGCTGCAATGCAGCTCGGGTGTCGCCTTGGTCTGATCCAGTCGATAGCCCAACGTATAAATCGCGGACAGGCGCAAGCCATTCTCGATGCCGAGCTTCAGCTTTTGCCGGATTCGGTAGATGTGGGTATCGAGCGAACGCGATTCCGTTCCCAGCTCTCGTCCCCAGGCCGTCGTCGCGAGCTGCTCTCGGGACATGATTTTGCCGATGTTATTGAACAGGCACGCAACGAGCTGAAATTCCTTCGTCGTCAATTCGATCGTGGTGCCGCGCAGCTTCACGGCCCGATGCACGGGGTCCAGCAGATACTCGCCGGCCCGAATCGGCTCGTCGCGCTTTACTTTCCGCGCGACGCGGCGCAGCAACGCATTGACTCGCGCGGCCAGTTCTTCCGCGCGGAACGGTTTGCTCAGATAGTCGTCGGCCCCGGCTTCGAGCGCTCTGACCACATCGAGCTCCTGCACGCGGCTGGTCAGGAACAGCACGCCGTATTCGACGTCGGCGCGCGTGCGAATCCAGTTCAGCACTTCGATGCCTGTCAGACACGGCAAGTGCCAGTCGAGGACGACCGCGTCGACCGACTCGGATCGCAGGTAACGCAGCGCCTGCTCTCCATCGACGACGACCTTGATCGTGTGACGGAACGGAGCGAGTGCGTTCTGCACTTCCTCCGCCTGAACGGGATCGTCCTCCACAACCAAAATGCGCATTCGTGCCCCCGAATATCGTGGTTGGCCTTCTCGATTTGACATGGCAAAACATGGCTTTATGAGCACGCAAACGTTTGCCTTTTGATGCGTGCGGAACAACCGGTTAGGGAATATAAATCATGGCCAATGAACGCGATTGTGACATTTTGTGAATTCGTCGTAAGAATGTCGATGGTGGTAAAAAGCGCCGGAACGCCCGCATTTTTCAGGGAATTCTTACTTGCCCGCGCGACGCTTCGCTATACGTAACAACGGGTTCGGGCCAACGCGGCACACGGATGTCGCAATCGTGCGAACGTTTCCGGCACGATGCAGCCGTGGTTGGAAAACTGTATGAATATACAGTATAGTATCCGTCGAACTCGAGCGGCGCGGGCATGACCCGTGCGGCACGTGCGCCGCGTCTGCGGGCATCCGCCGCAGCGTTCCGGCACCGTGATTCCGGCTAACTCATTCAGACGGGCAGGCAAATTGTCATCCAGCAATCTGATCCGCATTCGCGGAGCACGTCAGCACAACCTCAAGAACCTCGATCTCGATCTGCGCACCGGCGAAATGACGGTCGTCACCGGCCCGTCGGGCTCCGGCAAGTCGAGCCTCGTATTCGACACGCTGTACGCGGAAGGCCAGCGGCGCTACGTCGAGACGTTCAGCGCATATGCGCGGCAGTTCCTCGACCGGATGGACCGCCCGCAGGTCGAGCGCGTCGACGGCGTGCCGCCCGCGATCGCGATCGACCAGACCAACCCGGTCCGCAGTTCGCGCTCGACGGTCGGCACGATGACCGAGCTCAACGATCACCTGAAGCTGCTGTACGCGCGCGCGGCCGAGCTGTTCGACCGCCAGACCGCGCGGCAGGTGCGGCATGACACGCCCGAGACGATCTACGCGGAACTCGTCGAGCGCACGCGCGCCGACGATCCGCGCGTCGTCGTCACGTTCCCGGTCGAGCTGCCGGAAAGCGCGTCCGAGGACGAAGTCGCGCAGTGGCTGTCCGCGAGCGGCTACACGCGCGTGCAGGCGCAACGCGAAGTCGCGTCGCCCACCGGCCCGCGCAAGCTGCTCGACGTGGTGGCCGACCGCTTCCGCGTGCAGCAGGCCGACAAGGTGCGCGTGGTGGAGGCGATCGAGGCGTCGCTGAAGCGCGGCGGCGGTCGCGTGAACGTCTACGTGCTGGCGCCGGACGCGGACACCGCGCTCGCCGCGACCGTCGAGCCGCAGGTGTGGCGCTTCTCCACCGGGCTGCACGATCCGGATAGCGACCTGCGCTACGCGGAGCCGCAGGCGGCGCTGTTCTCGTTCAACTCGGCCTACGGCGCGTGCGAGACCTGCCGCGGCTTCGGCCGCGTGATCGGCGTCGATCTCGGCCTCGTGATCCCCGACGCGCGCAAGACGCTGCGCGGCGGCGCGATCAAGCCGATGCAGACGCCTGCGTGGAAGGAATGCCAGGACGACCTGATGCGCTACGCGGCGAAAGCCGGCATCCCGCGCGACACGCCGTGGTCCGACCTGACGGACGCCGAGCGCGCATGGGTGATCGACGGCTCGCCGGACTGGAACGGCAAGTGGCAGAGCCAGTGGTACGGCGTCAAACGCTTCTTCGGCTATCTCGAGTCGAAGGCGTACAAGATGCATATCCGCGTGCTGCTGTCGAAGTACCGCAGCTACACGCCGTGCGACGTGTGCGGCGGCGCGCGCCTGAAGACCGAATCGCTGCAGTGGCGGCTCGGCTCGAAGGCGAACGCCGACGCGGTGCTCGCGCCCGCCGATCGCTTCCTGCCGCGCGGCGTCGACTGGACGCGCGCGCAGCTGGAGGCGCTGCCGGGCCTGACGGTGCACGATCTGATGCTGCTGCCGATCGAGCGCATCCGCCGCTTCTTCGACGACGTGAGCCTGCCGAGCGCGCTGCTCGACGACGCGCTGAAGCTGCTGCTCGCCGAGGTGCGCACGCGCCTGAAATACCTGTGCGACGTCGGGCTCGGCTACCTGACGCTCGACCGGCAGAGCCGCACGCTGTCCGGCGGCGAGGTCCAGCGGATCAACCTGACCACGGCGCTCGGCACATCGCTCACGAAAACGCTGTTCGTGCTCGACGAGCCGAGCATCGGGCTGCATCCGCGCGACCTCACGCGTATCGTCGAGGCGATGCAGCGGCTGCGCGACGCGGGCAATACGCTGGTCGTCGTCGAGCACGATCCGTCGGTGATGCTCGCGGCCGACCGGCTGATCGACATGGGCCCGGGGCCCGGCGAGCGCGGCGGCACGATCGTCTACGACGGCACGCCGGGCGACATCCGTTCCGCGCACACGCTGACGGGCGAGTATCTCGGCGGCCGCAAGCACGTCGCGCATGCGTCGAACTGGGCGCGCCGTCCGGTGGACGCGAACACGCCGCGCATCGTGCTCGAAGGCGCGACCGAGCACAACCTGCGCGACGTGACGGTCGAGATTCCGCTGCAGCGGCTCGTGTGCGTGACGGGCGTATCGGGTTCCGGCAAGTCGACGCTGCTGCAGGACGTGCTCTATCCGGCGATGGCGCGCCACCACGGCAAGGCGACCGAGTCGCCGGGCGCGTTCCGCGAACTCACGGGCGCCGATCAGGTCGGCGACGTCGTGTTCGTCGATCAGTCGCCGATCGGCAAGACCACGCGGTCGAACCCGGCCAGCTATGTCGGCGCGTTCGACGAGATCCGCAAGCTGTTCGCGAAGGCGCCGCTCGCGCTGCAACGCGGCTACGGCGCGGGCACGTTCAGCTTCAACTCGGGCGACGGCCGTTGCCCGACGTGCGGCGGCTCGGGCTTCGAGCACATCGAGATGCAGTTCCTGAGCGACGTCTATCTGCGTTGCCCGGACTGCGACGGCAGCCGCTACCGCGCCGAGATTCTCGAGGTGCGCATCGAGCGCGACGGCCGTGCGCTGAACATTGCCGACGTGCTCGACCTGACCGTCAGCGAGGCAACTGCGTTCTTCGCGACCGACGCCGAGGTGCTGCGCGTGCTGCAGCCGATCGTCGACGTCGGTCTCGAATACGTGAAGCTCGGCCAGCCGGTGCCGACGTTGTCCGGCGGCGAGGCGCAGCGGCTGAAGCTGGCCGGCTTCCTCGCCGAATCGGCCGCGGCGGCCGGCGGGCGCCGCGTCGCCAGCGAGGAGGCGCGCGTCGCGCGGGCGAAGCTGTTCATGTTCGACGAGCCGACCACCGGGCTGCACTTCGACGACATCGCGAAGCTGATGCAGGCGTTCGGCAAGCTGCTCGCGGCCGGCCATTCGCTGATCGTGATCGAGCACAACCTCGACGTGATCCGCGCGGCCGACTGGCTGATCGACCTCGGCCCGGAAGGCGGCGACGGCGGCGGCCGCGTGCTGTGCGCGGGCACGCCCCACGACGTGAAGGCCTGCGCGGAATCGCATACCGGCGTCGCGCTGCTGCAGTACGACCGCGCGATGGACGGCGAAACGGCGCTGGCCGACGAAGGCGTGCCGCTGCAGTCCGTGCTGAACGCCGCACGCGAGCGGCGCGCGATCGAGGGCGAGGACGTCGTGCGGATCGTCAACGCGCGCGAGCACAACCTGAAGGCGCTCGACGTCGACATCCCGCACGGCAAGTTCAACGTGATCACCGGCGTGTCGGGTTCCGGCAAGTCGACGCTCGCGTTCGACATCCTGTTCCACGAAGGCCAGCGTCGCTACCTCGAATCGCTGAACGCGTATGCGCGCTCGATCGTGCAGCCGGCCGGGCGGCCGGAAGTCGACGCGGTGTACGGCATTCCGCCGACGGTCGCGATCGAGCAGCGCCTGTCGCGCGGCGGTCGCAAGAGCACGGTCGCGACCACGTCCGAAGTCTGGCACTTCCTGCGGCTGCTGTATGTGAAGCTCGGCCTCCAGCATTGCATCCACGACGGCACACCGGTCACGTCGCAAACCGTCGAGTCGATCGCCGCACAGCTGCTGCGCGACCATCGCGGCGAACACGTCGGGCTGCTCGCGCCGCTCGTCGTCAACCGCAAGGGCGTGTATACCGATCTCGCGAAATGGGCGAAGGCGCGCGGCAGCACGCATCTGCGCGTGGACGGCGAATTCGTGCCGGTCGATCCGTGGCCGAAGCTCGATCGCTTCCGCGAGCACACGATCGAGCTGCCGGTGGCCGATATCGTCGTGTCGCCGGACGACGAAGCCGGATTGCGGCGGGTGCTCGACGAGACGCTCGAGCTCGGCAAGGGCGTGATGCACCTGCTCGCGCCGCTCGACGGGCTGCACCACGCGATGCAGAACGATCATTCGACCGCGCGCGTCGGCGAGGTCAAGGTGCTGTCGGTCAAGCGCGCGTGCCCGGTATGCGGCACCAGCTATCCGGAACTCGATCCGCGGATGTTCTCGTACAACAGCAAGCATGGCTGGTGCACGACCTGCGTCGGCACGGGCGTCACGCTCACGCGCGAACAGCGCGCGGCGTACGACGACACGGTGCGCGCCGGGGACGATCGCGGCCGCGAGCAGACGCTGCCGTCGGACGAGCAGGAACCGGAAGGCGTCGGCAACGAGCCGTGCCCCGATTGCGGCGGCACGCGCCTGAACCCGTCCGCACGCGCGGTCACGTTCGATGCGCATCCGATCGTCGAGGTCGCGCAGTGGACGGTGTCCGATACACGCCGCTGGATCGACGCGCTGGAACTGACCGGCCGCGACGCGCAGATCGCGCGCGACATCGTCAGCGAGATCGGCAGCCGCCTCGCGTTTCTCGAGGAGGTCGGGCTCGGCTACCTGAGCCTCGATCGCGCGGCGCCGAGCCTGTCGGGCGGCGAAGCGCAGCGCATCCGGCTCGCCGCGCAGCTCGGCAGCAACCTGCAGGGCGTGTGCTACGTGCTCGACGAGCCGACGATCGGCCTGCATCCGCGCGACAACCGGATCCTGCTGGACGCGCTGCGCAAGCTCGGCGACAAGGGCAACACGCTCGTCGTCGTCGAGCATGACGAGGACACGATTCGCCGCGCCGATCACATCATCGACGTCGGCCCGGGCGCCGGCAAGCGCGGCGGCACGCTGGTCGCCGAGGGCGCCGTCGCCGATCTGGCCGCGCAGCCGGATTCGGTGACGGGGCGCCTGCTCGCGCAGCCGATGACGCATCCGCTGCAACCGCGCCGCGCGGTGAGCCTGGCGGGCAAGAAGGGCGCACCGGCGGTCCCGGAGTCCTGGTTGACTGTGCACGGCGCGACGCTGCATAACCTGCGCGACGTCACCGTCGGCATTCCGCTTGCGCGGCTCGTCGCGGTGACGGGCGTGAGCGGCTCCGGCAAGTCGACGCTCGCGCGCGACGTGCTGATGTCGAACCTGCTCGACGCGGTCGGCCGCTCGGTGCTGTCGTCGCCGGCCACGCGGCGCGCGCGCAAGGCCGCGCAGCAGGACGCGCCGGCCACCAACCGCCGCTCGAGCGTGCTCGCGCGCAGCGCGCCGCGGCCGTCATTGAACGTCACGCATGCGTGGCAGGGCTGCGCGTCGCTGAGCGGCTGGGAGCGGATCGACCGCGTGCTCGAGGTCGACCAGACGCCGATCGGCAAGACGCCGCGCTCGTGTCCGGCCACCTACATCGGCGTGTGGGACACGATCCGCAAGCTGTTCGCCGATACGCTGGAAGCGCGTGCGCGCGGCTACACGGCGTCGCGTTTCTCGTTCAACACCGGCGACGGGCGCTGCCCGGCCTGCGAAGGGCAGGGCGTGCGCACGATCGGGATGAGCTTCCTGCCCGACGTGAAGGTGCCGTGCGACGTATGCCACGGGCAGCGCTTCAATCCGGAGACGCTCGCGGTCACGTGGCGCGGCCGGAACATCGGTGACGTGCTGACGATGGAGATCGACGAAGCGGTGGAGTTCTTCGCACCGATTTCGAACATCGCGCATCCGCTGCAGCTGATGAAGGACGTCGGCCTCGGCTATCTGACGCTCGGCCAGCCGTCGCCAACATTGTCGGGCGGCGAGGCGCAGCGCATCAAGCTCGTCACCGAGCTCACGAAGGTGCGCGACGACATCACGCGACGCGGCCAGAAGGCGCCGCACACGCTGTACGTGCTCGACGAGCCGACGGTCGGGCTGCACATGGCCGACGTCGCGAAGCTGATCCGCGTGCTGCACCGGCTGGTCGACGGCGGGCATAGCGTCGTCGTGATCGAGCACGATCTCGACGTGATCGCGGAAGCCGACTGGATCATCGATCTCGGTCCGGAAGGCGGCGTGGGCGGTGGCACGATCGTCGCGGCGGCGCCGCCGGAAGGGCTCGTGCAGGTGAGCGCGAGCCACACGGGGCAGGCGTTGAAGCCGGTGCTGGCGCGAACGGCCGCGGATCGCGGCGAAGCTGAGCGGCAGGACGAAGCGCGGGTCGGTTGAACGCGGTGCTTGCGGTGAGCGGCCCCGGTGTCCGGCAAGACACCGGGGCCGTTGTCATTTCGTCATTCGAGCCGCCGCATTCATCAGAATTTGCTCCGAGAAACCCCGCCATTTCCCCCAAGGGGACTTCCTTCGGGGCGGATGGCGGGAAGGAAAGGAGTGCTGTTGACAGGCAGCTTCTTCCACGGGTTAGGATCACCGGCATGATTCTTGTCTACCGCTACCGGGTGAAGTCGCTCAACGGACTGCTCAACAAGCAGAGCCGTGCGGTGAACTACGTCTGGAACTTCTGCAACGACACGCAGAAGCACGCGCTCAAGTGGAGCAAGAAATGGCCGACGGGATTCGATCTGAACGTGCTGACGACGGGGAGCGGCAAGGAACTCGGCATCCACTCCGGCACGATCAACGCGACGTGCGAGCAATATGCGAAGTCGCGCAGCCAGCACCGGCGACGTTACTTGCGCTATCGCGGCAGGAAATCGCTCGGTTGGGTGCCATTGAAGGGGCGCGACCTGAAGCGCGAGGGCGACGCGTTCCGTTTCGCCGGCAACACGTTTCGCGTGTTCAACAGCCGACTGCTTCCCGAAGGCAAGATCAAGGACGGGACCAACTTTGCGCAGGATGCGCGGGGCAACTGGTTTCTCAACATCGCGATTGAGATGCCCGATGTTCAAGTCCGCCCGATCCGTTCCGGTGTCGGCATCGATCTCGGCCTGAAAGACTTCGCCACACTTTCGACCGGCGAGAAGCTGCCCAATGACCAGTTCGGTCGACGAGCGGCGGAAAAGCTTGCGAAAGCGCAACGGGCGCGAAAGCACAAGCGGCATATCGCGAAGTTGCACGCCAAGGTCGCGAATGCCCGTGCCGATTTTCAGCACAAGCTCGCGCTCGATCTGGTGCGGCGCTTCGATTACCTCGCGGTCGGCAACGTGTCGGCCGTCAAACTTGCCAGAACCAGGATGGCGAAGAGCGTCTACGACGCGTCCTGGTCGTCCTTCCGAAACAAGCTCCGTTACAAAGCGATCGCGCACGGGGCCACGTTCGAGGAAGTGGACGAAAGCGGTTCTACCCAGTCCTGTTCGGCGTGCGGGTCGAAAGACAGCACGACGCGGCCGAAAGGTATCGCGGGACTGCGAATGAGAGAGTGGGCCTGCAGTGGATGTGGTGTCGTGCATGATCGAGATACCAACGCTGCGCTGAACATTCTCCGATGCGGACGTGCATCGCCAGGTGTGGGAATCACCTGCCTTTAGGCGGGTGAGGACGTCAATCGCTCTTGACGCCGATCGCGTCGATGATGGTCTTCAGTTGCTGGCTCATCGGCAGGTTCAGGCTCACGCCCGACGGAAGCGGACGCAGGAACCAGCGCTTGTACTGACGCGTGATCTCGCCGTCGACGGCCAGTTCCTCGAATGTGCTCTTCACGACCTGTGCGAGCTGCGGATCGTCCTTGCGGAACATGATGCCGTACGGGTCGTATGACAGGTAATCGCCCACCACGTCGTACTGGCCGCCCTTGCCCGCATTCTCGGCGATCAGGCCGTACAGCAACACGTCGTCCGTCGCGAACGCATCGGCGCGGCCGTTCGCGACCAGCGCGAAGCCCTGCGCATGATCCGGCACCACCTGCAATTGGATCCCGAGCTTGAACCGTGCGTCCAGGTCGCGCAGCGCCTTCTCGTTGGTCGTGCCGGCCGTTACCGCGACCTTCTTGCCCGCCAGATCGCGGAACGAGCGGATCGGCGAGCCTCGCTTCACCATCACCTTCGTGCCGGCCACGAAGATGATCGGCGAGAACGCCACGCGCTGCTGGCGCTCCAGGTTGCTCGTCGTGGAGCCGCACTCCAGATCGACGTTGCCGCTGACCACCGCGTCGATGCGGTTGTCGGACGTGACCGGCACCCAGCGGATCGTCAGGCTCTTGTTGACCGCGTCCTCGATCGACGATACGAGCGCCTTGCAGAGCTCGATCGAATAACCGATCGGCTGGTTGCGCGCGTTCAGGTACGAGAACGGTATCGACGCGTCGCGATAGCCGAGCGCGATCGTGCCGCTGCTGCGTACCTTCGCGAGCGTGCCGGTCAGTTGGGCCGGCGCGAGCGGCTCGACGCGCGGCGGCGGGGCGGGCGCATCGTCCGCGCGCGCGGTTGCGCCCGCGGCAAGCAGGCCTGCGAGCGCGAGCGCGCGCCAGAATCGCTGCATCTTCATCGCCAGGCCTCCGTCAGACATCCGCCGGATGCGCGATCGTGCCTTCCTGCTCCGCCTCGATGCGCGCCAGGTTGGCCTCGGCTTCCGCCTCCGACATGAGCTGGCCTTCCCATTTCGCGACCACGGCGCTCGCGATCGAGTTGCCCACCGCGTTGGTGGCCGAGCGGCCCATGTCGAGGAACGTGTCGACGCCGAGGATCAGCAGCAGCCCGGCCTCCGGCAGCCCGAACTGGTGCAGCGTGGCCGCGATCACGACGAGCGATGCGCGCGGCACGCCGGCCATCCCCTTCGACGTGAGCATCAGCACCAGCAGCATCGTGATCTGCGTGCCGAGCGACAGATGGATGTTGTATGCCTGCGCGATGAACAGCGACGCGAACGTGCAGTACATCATCGAGCCGTCGAGGTTGAACGAATAGCCCATCGGCATCACGAAGCTCGAGATCTTGCGCCGCACGCCGAACCGGTCGAGCGCATCGAGGATCTTCGGATACGCGGCTTCGGAGCTCGCGGTCGCGAACGACAGCATGAACGCTTCCTTGATCAGCGCCAGCAGCTTGAACACGCGCCGCCCGAGGAACGCCATCCCGGCACAGACGAGCAGCGCCCACAGCAGGAACAGGCTGAGGTAGAAGTCGCCCATGAAGACCGCGAACTTGAGCAACACCGACAGGCCGTTGACCGCGACGGTCGCGGCCATCGCGGCCAGCACCGCGAGCGGCGCGAGCTTCATCACGTAGCCGGTGATCTTGAGCATCACGTGCGACAGCTGGTCGATCGCGGCGACGAGGATCTTGCCGCGCTCGCCGATCGCGGCGAGCGCCACGCCGAAGAACATCGAGAACACGACGATCTGCAGGATTTCGTTGTTGCTCATCGCCTCGGCGAACGACTTCGGCACCATGTGGCCGACGAAATCCTTCAGCGTGAACTTGGAGGTCGCGAGGTTCGCCGATGCGCCGATGTCCGGCAGCGGCAGGCCGAGGTTGTCGCCGGGGCGAAGCAGGTTCGCCATGAAGAGGCCGAGCAGCAGCGAGATCAGCGACGCGGTGACGAACCAGCCGAACGCCTTCACGAACACGCGCCCGACCGATGCCGCGTCGCCCATGTGCGCGATGCCGACGACCAGCGTGGAGAACACGAGCGGCCCGATCACCATCTTGATCAGGCGCAGGAACACGTCGGACACGAGCGAGATGTAACCGGCGATTTCGGTGGTGGCTTTCTTGTCGGGAAAGCTCGTATAGATCATGTAGCCGATCACGATGCCCGCCACCATCGCGATCAGGATCCAGACGGCTGCAGCATTCTTTTTCTGCATCGTGAGCCTCCCATGCACCGGTTCGGCAACCGGGGATGGAAGGACAATACAGGACACAAAAGGCGATGAACAGTGCAACCGGGGTCGGGGTTTGCGCTAGCGCCGGGTCGCGACGGATGGCGCGGCAGGGATTGCGCCGGTGGCGCCCCCGGTGCCTGGGGGCGGTGCAACCCGATGCCCGATTTGTGCGGCGCAGTGCGGTGGTTGTTTTGACCGCGTCGTGATCGCCGTGGTGCGCGTGAGCGGAGGCCGGCGCCTCCCAATGAGGGCGCGGGTCACGCAGGCATGCATCGCGTGATGGCCCGCGGCGGGACGTCGTGCCTTAGTCATGCGCGCCCGGGTCCAGCAGGCTCGTGCTGAAATCGCACGCCTGCGCCGCGAGCCGAACGATGTCCGCGGTCAGCGAATGCGCGCGCTCGGCCCGGTGCAGCGCGACATAGCGAACCGCGGGCAGCGCCGGCCGCGTGCGCACGATGTCCAGCGCTTCGCAGGCGACCAGGTGCGCGACGCACGCCTTCGGCAGATAGCTGACACCGAGCCCCGACAGCGTCAGTCCGATCTGAGCGATCAGGCTATTGCTCGTCAGTACACGCTGCATTGCGACGCCATGTTCCTGCAGAAAGCGCGTGTACAGATGCCCCGTGCCCGACAGCGTGCCCTGCAGGATCAGCGGAAACCGCGCGACGTCCGTCAACGAAATGGCCGTCTTGCGCTTCGGCATGAACCCGGGCGCGCACATCCACGCATTGTCGACCTCACCGACCACCGTCGCCGCGAACGATTCCGCCGCATGAATCTGCGGGACGACGATCAGGTCGATCGTGTCGGCCGCCAGACGCTCGCGCAACGTGGCGGTGAGGTCCACCTCGGCCTCGACGTGCACCCGCGGATATGCGGCCTGGATCGCCGCGATCAGGCGCGGCAGCCAGGTCAGTGCGGTCAGTTCGGTCACGCCGATCCGGACATGCCGCACCAGCGCTTCCTTCGAACTCATCCGCTCGACGACGCGGTCGCGTTGCTCGAGCAATTCCTTCGCGTGGTCGAACAGTTCGGCACCCTTGTCGGTGAGCCGGGCGCTGCGATGCGCGCGGTCGAACACGGTCAGGTCGAACGCACGTTCGAGCTCCTGGATCCGTTTCGAGACGGCCGACTGCGTCGTGTTGAGGCGCGTGGCCGCCGCGTCGAAGGAGCCGAGCTGCACGATCCAGTACAGCGCTTCCATCTGTTTGAACGTGAGCATCGCGTCGCACTCGATAGATGAGAAAAAGCGATATTTTCTCATATCAAAAAATCGCTTTTTTTACATATATCGGCTGTTTAAGGTTCAGCCATTGCGTTGCTTGCCGAGTGCGTTCGCCAGAAAGCACGTCGCATCGCCGCCAGCGTTCAATCGACCCCTTTACTTGGAGACAGCATGGACACCGTCATCGAATCCCCGCCCGCGGGCGACGCGGCGCGCAAGCCGCGCATCGGCCTCGCATGGCAGATCGTCATCGGGCTCGTCATCGGCATCGCGACCGGGTTCGTGTTGAACCGGTTCCCGTCATTGCGCGACACAGCCGTGTCCGGGTTGCTGCAGCCGGCCGGTGACATCTTCATCAAGCTGGTGCGGATGATTGTCGTGCCGATCGTATTCACGAGCATGGTGATCGGCATCGCCGGCGTGGGCGACGGCAAGTCGCTCGGCCGAATCGGCATCAAGACGCTCCTCTATTTCGAGGTGGTCACGACCATCGCGATCATCCTCGGGCTCGTGATCGGCAACGTGCTGCAGCCGGGCGTCGGCACCGACATGTCGCAACTCGGGCACACGGACATCTCCCGCTACCAGCAAGCGACACAACAGGTGCAGCAGGCGCACCACGGGCTGATGGCGCTGGTGCTCGGCATCATCCCGGACAACATCGTCGCATCGATGGCGAAGGGCGACCTGCTGCCGGTGATCTTCTTCTCGCTGCTGTTCGGGCTCGGGTTGCAATCGGTGCCGGACGAACATCGCAAGCCGGTGGTTGCGATGCTCAAGGGCGTTGCCGACACCATGTTCAAGGTGACGAACATGGTGATGCGCTATGCGCCCGTCGGCGTGTGCGCGCTGATCGCGGTGACGGTCGCGAGCTTCGGCTTCGGGTCGCTGCTGCCGTTGCTGAAGCTGGTCGCGGTGACTTACTTCGCGATCCTGCTGTTTGCGATCGCCGTGCTCGGTGTGACCGCGCGGCTGTTCGGGTTCCGCATCCTGACGCTGCTGCGCGTGATCAAAGACGAGCTGATCATCGCGTTTTCGACGTGCAGTTCGGCGACCGTGCTGCCGCAACTGATGAAGAAGATGGAGGACTACGGCGTGCCGAAGAGCATCACGACGTTCGTGGTGCCGACCGGCTACACGTTCAACCTGGACGGCGCGTCGATCTATCTCGGTATCGGCACGCTGTTCGTCGCGCAGCTCTACGGCGTGCATCTCGACTGGCAGCAGCAGATCCTGCTGACGCTGACCATGGTCGTCACGTCGAAGGGAGCCGCGGGCGTGCCGGGCTTCATGTTCGTGATCATGCTCGCGACGCTCGCGAGCGCCGGGCTGCCGCTCGAAGGGCTGGCCTTCATCGCTGGTGTCGACCGAATCATGGACATGGGCCGCACCGCGCTGAACGTCGTCGGCAACGCACTCGCGCCGCTCGTCATCGCGAAATGGGAAGGTCAGTACGACGCCGGCAAGGGCCGCGCGTACCTGGAATCGCTGCGCGGATGAACGCCGCCATGCCTGGATCGCACAACATTCCGAAGCAAACAGGAGCATCGAAGATGAGCAGTACCCGTGGAGCACTTTTTCCCGACGCATTGATGCAGCAGGTCAAGGCGCGCTTTCATCACGTCGATCACGATCTCGACGGTCGCGCGCGGTTGTTCTTCGACAATGCGGGCGGATCGTTCCGGCTCAAGGCCGCGGTCGACGCGTATGCGCGGATCGATGCGCTGCCCGATTGTCCGGAGCGCATCCATGAGCGTGCGCTCGACCTTCAATCGAGCCAGTCGCGCGGCGAGGACGACGTTCGAACGATCCTCAACGCGCAGGGCGGCACGGTATACGCATCGCTGACGGCATCGGGCGCGATGTTCGACATGGTGCGCGCGATCATGGAGAACGTGCCGGGCACCAATGCGGTGACGACCGTTCTCGAGCATCCGTCGTCCTACGACGCGATGACATACTACGCGGAACGTACCGGCAAGACGCTGCGCATCGCGCCGAGCAATCCGGAGACCGGCGGCGTGGACGTCGACGCGATCGTGTCGCTGATCGACGCCGATACTGCGCTGCTCAGCGTGATGTTCGCGTCGAATATCTCGGGCGCGAAATTCGACATCGAGGCGATCGTCGCGCGTGCGCGGGAGAAGAAGCCCGGCCTGTTCATCGTCGTCGACGCGGTTCAGCATGCGCCGCACGGCATCATCGACCTGCAGCGTACGCCGGTCGACGGGATCAATTTCGCGCCGTACAAGTTCTTCGGGTGCCGCGGCTCGGGCATTTCGTGGCTGTCACCGCGTGCGGCCGCGTTGCCGCATCACCGGCTCGCCGCGAAGGAGAGCGGCGTTTGGGAACTGGGCAGCCCGGCGCCCGCGCAGTTCGCGGTCGTGACGTCGATCGTCGATTACGTCACGTGGATCGGCAGGTATTTCGTCGATTCGGACGATCGGCGCACGCTGTTCGTCAAGGGCATGCACAGGATCGAACTGCATGAGCGCGCGCTGCTGGCCGCGTTGCTCGACGGGTGCGGCGGCCGTCGCGGGCTGCGCTCGATCGACGGCGTCGAGGTCTACTGGGATCACGACGACCTGACGAAGCGCGACCTGATCGTCGGGATCGGCTTCGCGCATCTCGAACCGACGCAAGCGGTGCGGGAATACGAGAAGCACGGGGTGATCGTCTATGAACGCGTCGCGTCGAGCCTGTATTCGGGCCGGATGTTGAAATCGTTCCGGCTCGGCGGCGCGGTGCGCATCTCACCGCTCCATTGTCATGCGCTGGACGATATCGCGCGATTCCTGGCGATCACCGGGACGCTGGCGGCGAACCGCTGATCGACGACACGGCCCGGCGCTTCCGGGCCGTGTCGCATTCGGCGCCGGAAAACGGCCGTGCAATAGGTTCGGGCTATGACCGGCAGAGCGAATCGATAGTTGTGGCCGTCCGGGATTGCGCGTGTAATGGCTCGCGATACCGGATGACGCGAATGACCCGATGGAGGAGCAGCGCGTGAAGATCGTAGTAACGGTGAAACGGGTAGTCGATTACAACGTGAAGGTCCGCGCGAAGTCGGACAACACGGGCGTCGACATCGCGAACGTGAAGATGCCGATCAACAAGGATTCCGAAGCGTCTATCTTCAGCGTGGTCGACTACGGGCTCGTCGGCGCTCCGTTCGAGCAGATGCGGGAGGTGGTCGATGCCGTCTGATGCCGCGACGCGCGCGAGCGTCGGGCGCTCGGCGCCTGCCCAGTCATACCTGTTCGTGCCGGGCAACAAGCCCGAGCGGTTCGGCAAGGCGCTCGCAAGCGGCGCCGACGCGGTCATCATCGATCTAGAAGATGCCGTCGAACCGGACGCGAAAACCGCTGCGCGCGATGCGATCGCGCAGTGGGTTTCGCCCGAGCATCCGGTGCTCGTGCGGATCAATGCGCGGAACACGCCGTGGTTCGAGGCCGACGCCGCACTTGGCGCGTTGAAGGGCGTCGCGGGTATCGTGTTGCCGAAGGCCGCGCGGGCGGACGATGTGTGCGCGGCCATTGCGCTTGCACGCCGGCGTGTGCCCATCTATCCGTTGATCGAAAGCGCGCACGGCATGTGGAACGCGCTCGACGTCGCGAAAGCGCCGTACGTCGAGCGGCTGATGTTCGGCACGCTCGATTTCATCGCGGACATGGGCATGTCGGACGATGGCGTTCCGCTCAATCACTTTCGGTCGCAACTGACGTTGATTTCGCGGGTGGCCGGAATCGAATCGCCGGTCGACGGCGTGACGCCGGACATCCACGACTGGGAACGCATCGCGCGCGACGCGCTCAACGGGAAGCAACTGGGATTCGGCGCGAAGCTATGCATTCACCCGAAACAGATCGCATTCGTGCACAAGTGCTTTCGACCGAGCGACGATGAGGTGCGCTGGGCGCGGCGGGTGCTCGATGCGATGCGCGAGTCGAATGGCGGCGTGGTGACGGTCGACGGGAAGATGATCGATCGGCCCGTGTTGCTGCGTGCGACGCGAATCGACGAGCTGGCCTCATCCGCCGGCGCGGCAGCGGAAGGGGTGGCTCGCGCATGATACGACGCGGATGCCGCCGCCATCCGCACGAAGGGCGCCGTCGCGCATGACGCACGTAACGTGCTCATTGCGGTTCCACGGGAGCATGCGCGTTCATCAACTCGACGACCCAGTCGATGAACGCACGCAGTTTGGCACTGACGTGGCGGTTCGGCGGATAGGCGATGTATAACGGCATCGGATCGAGTTGCCAGTCTTCGAACAGCGTGACGAGTTCGCCGCGCTCCAGATGCGCTTTCGCCATATAGTGCGGCAGCCACATGATGCCGAGGCCGGCCACGCCGGCCGCGAGGTAGGCATTGCCGTCATCGACGGCGAGCGCGTAACGGCCTTGCACCGCGACGGTCTCGTCGCCGCGATGCATGACGAGCGGATAGAGTTTGCCTGTGCGTCCCCATGAGAACCCGACGATGCGGTGATGCGAGTTTTCGAGTTCCGCGGGATGCGAAGGCGTGCCCGCGAGCGCAAGATAGCCGGGCGACGCAACGATGCCGAGCGACAGGTCCGCCACGCGCCGGGCGACCATCGACTGATCGTTCGGCTCGCCGCCGCGCACGACGCAATCCACGTTCTCGCCGATGATGTCGACGGTGCGGTCGCTCACGCCCATGTCGAGCTGAATGTCCGGATAGCGGGCGAGGAAAGCCGGCAGCGCGGGGATCAGGATCAGGCGCGCGAACGGACTCGGCACGTCCACCCGCAGCCGGCCTCGTGGCACCGCCGATGCGCTCGACAGGCTCGTTTCGGCGTCGTCCATGTCGGCGAGCAGCCGCGTCACGCGCTCGTAGTACGCGATGCCATCCGGCGTGACGTTGATCCTGCGCGTCGTCCGGTTCAGCAGCCGGACCCGCAAGCGCGCCTCGAGCTGCTGGACCAGCTGCGTGACTGTGGTCTTGCTCATATGCAGCGTCTCGGCGGCCTTCGTGAAGCTGCCCGCCTCGACGACCCGGACGAAAGCGCGCATCGCATCGAAGCGATCCATGAGTGTGTGCCTCGCATTTGAATTGTTTGCATTTTACAAACGGTCATGAACACGGATGGTCGTTTATCGCGCGGGTGTCGGTCGGTACAGTGTGCCGATCGAAACCAGTGATTCATGGAGGTGAAGGTGGGCAAGCGCGATGTGGTGTTTGCGCCGGGACGTCGGGCGCTGTACGAGCGCAACCGGTACTCGCCGGCCGTACGGGCGGGCGGGTTGCTGTTCGTCTCCGGTCAGGTCGGCAGTCGCGAGGACGGCACGCCCGAGCCGGATCTGCAGCAACAAGTGCGGCTCGCGTTTCGAAACCTGAACGCGATCCTGCACGCGGCCGGCTGCACGTTCGACGATGTGGTCGACGTCACGGTGTTCATGGTCGATCCGCAATCGACCTTCGAGCGCGTCTGGCAGGTCGTGCCGGAGTTCTGGGGCGACGCGCCGCATCCGGCGCTCACCGCGGTCGGCGTCACCTGGCTTTACGGCTTCGACTTCGAGATCAAGGTCGTGGCGAAGCTTCCGGTCGCCGAATGACGCAATTCGAGGGTTCCCGGTAAAATAGGCCTCTCCTGGGTTTGCGATAACCGCTCGTCATGCATCGAATCGGATTCTTCGTTTGCCGTGGCTACGATGCGCTTGATCTGGGCGGCCCACTGGCGGCCTTCAATCAGGTGGCCACGGCCGCGGGCCATACGCCGTACGATCTTCATGTCATCTCGCAATCCGGCGGCCTGGTGCACGGCAATACGGGCCTGTCGATCGACACGAAGCCCGCCGCAAGGCGCGCGTTCGACACCGTCGTGTTCGTGGGCGGCACTATCGATCCGATGCAGACGCCGGAGAATATCGCCGCCGCCAGAAAATTGGCCGCCAGGGCATCGCGGGTCGCGAGCGTCTGTACGGGCGCGTTTCTGCTCGCGGAAACGGGCTTGCTGGATGGCTTGAGAGCCGCGACGCACTGGCGATACGCGGCGCTATTGCAGGCGCGCTTTCCTCGCACCCGGGTCGACGGTGACAGCATCTACGTGGTGGACGGGCGCGTATGGACGTCGGCGGGCATCGCGTCCGGAATAGACCTGGCGCTCGGCATGATTGAACGAGACATGAGCGCGGAGACCGCGCGCGCTGTCTCGAGGCTGTTGGTCGTTCCGTATCGTCGACCGGGAGGGCAGTCGCAATTCTCCGCCATGTCGCAGATGGAGCCGGAATCGGATCGCATCCGCATCGCGCTGAATTTTGCCAGGGAGCATCTGGCTGAAGCGTTGCCTGTCGAACGGCTTGCCGATGCCGCGAGATTGAGTGTGCGACAGTTCGGCCGCGCCTTTCGCCGGGAAACCGGAGAAACACCGGCCAAGGCCGTCGAGCGTTTGCGCGTCGAAGCCGCGAGGCTGCGCCTGCAGAGTGGCAGCGAACCGATCGAACAGATCGCGTTTGCGGTGGGATTCACCGATCCGGAGCGGATGCGACGGGCCTTCATCAAGCTGCACGGGCATCCGCCGCAAGCGATTCGACGCGAGAGCAGATCGAACGGCGCGCGCTGATCGACTGTCGGCCGATTAGCGCGCTGAGTGGTCAACGTTCACCGAAGGGCGATTTCGCCGGCCGCTTAATGGTCGGCGGTTTTGACCGGAGGGTAGTCGTTCCACATGTCGCGATGCAGCTTCCACTCGCCGGCCTGCTTCACAAACACGAGGATCTGCTTGGCGCGGATCTTGAGCTTTCCATCGTGATCGCGCACCTCCGCATCCGACACCTCCGTCACCATCCGGTCGTCACCGTAGAACTCGTAATGGCTGAACGATACGGTGCCCGGTTTCGTTCCGGCATAGCCCTTGGTGAAGTACTCGGCGATCGCGCGGCCCCCGATGACTTTGTCGCCACCGGGCGGCAAGAGCGTGCCGTCGTCGGTGTAGAGGCGGCCGATCGCCTCATAATCTCCGCGCGCAAAAGCATTCGCCCATCGGGCGTTTTCGGCCTTGATGGCCGCTTCGGGCGGACGTTGCGCACCGCCGGCGGTGGCCGGCGCCGTGAATGCGAAAAAGGAGACGCATGCTGCGAGAGCAGCAGTACAAAAACGGATCTGTTGCATCGTGTGATTCCCGAACGGGCTTGAATAGAAAGGGCGGCACCAAATGGGCCGGTGGAGCGGGCAGGTGGCCGCGGCCTTCATCGAGCACGGCCGCGGGTTGCACCTGTTGCAGACAAGCGTTTCAGCGAACGCCGGGGATGCGTGCGAGCCCCCTGGATGCACCGGGCAGTTTCTTGTCGACCATCGCGATGACTTCCGGCCGTGCGTCCCGAGGATGACCGGAGTGAAACGGCGGAGCGGGATCGTATTCGATCGCGAGCTGCGTGAATTCGGCGGCCTGTCGACCGCGCAGTTTCGCTGCCACGCGAAGTGCGAAGTCGATACCCGCTGTCACGCCGCCGCCGCTCATGAACCGACCGTTGTCGTCTTCGACGAAGCGCTCGGGAACGGGAATCGCGCCATATTCGGACAGCTTGTTGACGAAGGCCCAATGACAGGCGCTTCGCTTGCCATTGAGTACGCCGGTTGCGGCGAGCACGAGCGATCCGTTGCATACCGACGTAACGTGCTTGGCGCTCTCCGCCAGACGCCGGATCTGCGCCTGATACGCCGGCCGCATCGGCACCGACAAATCGGACCCGCCGGGGACGAGGATCACGTCGGTCTGCTCGATATCGGCCAGTCGTTCGGTGTTGCCATACACGACGCCGAATTCGAGCGTTACGTTGCCTCCGTCGAGGCTCGCGTAGCGAACGTTCGTGTTGGGTAGCCGGTGGAAAATCTCGCTGGGGCCGGCGAAGTCGAGAAGCGTACCGCCGTCGTAGTTGACGATCAGAATGTTGAGCGGGGCATTCGGGGGAAGTAGCCCCTCGCTGTTTGCCTGTGCGCCAACCGGTGTGGCGTGCGCGAGCAACGCGCCGCCGCCCAGGACGGCGCCGAGCGTGGCGGCGCTTCCAAGCTTGAGCACATCGCGGCGCGAGCGACCTGCCCGGGTGAGTGGTTTTACGGAAGCGTTGTTATCGCTACTGTCGGTCAAGATGATTTCTCCTTGCACTTCGGCCCCTCGGCGCGTGCCGCCGGACTGGGCCGGATTGAATAAGCGCCACGACGAACCGCGTGGCGGATGTGAACCGCAGGCTCAAAGCTGCGACGCACCGCCATCGACGACCAGTTCGGTGCCGACGACGTAGGAGGATTCGTCGCTGGCCAGATATAGGGCCGCGTAGGCAATGTCCTCGGCCTTGCCCAGGTGGCCCACCGGAATCGTCGCGGCGAACTCGGCCCGACGGTCGCGAACCCATTCGTCGGACATGCCCCACCTGGTGATCAACGGCGTGTTCATCACGCCGGGCGCGATCGCGTTGAAGCGGATTTTCCGGTCGAGAAACTCGTAGGACCAGCTGCGGGCAAGCGATCGCACGGCGGCCTTCGCCGCGGCAGTCAACGAGATGCCGTGCTTGCCGGTCTGCGCGACGAACGACGTGTTTAGGATCACTGAGGAACCTTCCCGCAAGTACGGCAGTGCCGCTTGAAGCGTGAACACCACGCCCTTGACGTTGACGTCCATGATCTCGCCGTAGAGTTTGTCGTCGATGTCGTCGACCGCGGACGGGAACGCCCAGCCGGCGTTGGCGAACACGACATCCAGCCCGCCGAATTGCGCGTTTACGTCGGCGGCGATCGCTCGCATGTCCTGGATCGAACGCACGTCGCCCTTGAGTACGAGCGCATGCTCGCCAAGCTCGGCCTTCACGTGCTCGAATACGGAATCGTCGCGACCGGTGACCGCTACTCGCGCGCCTTCCGCAATGAACAGCTTCGCGGTGGCAAGACCGATGCCGCTGGTTCCGCCCGTGATCAACGCGGACTTGTTCTTGAGCCTCATCTTCCATTCCTTTCCATGTCGTGATTGATCCGGGCGAACGCTCGAAACGCAATCGCGTTCGTGCGCCTTTCCCGGCGTGATCTTTCGATGTGAAGTATGGAATGTGAGAAGGATGGCGCAAAGGTCGTATAACCCTCAAAAAGCGCCATGTAAGCCGCCCATCAGCGGGAAGCACGAGCCGTCACGCCCGACCGTGACAGACCGTCGGTACCTGCCAACCTCGACAGGTTGTTCCGCCGTACCGCGTGCGCCATGATTTGCGTGCTCATTGCGAGCCTGCCCCGCTTGCGTTCCGTGCAATCCAGTCCCAGTCCGACCCGCATCGGCGCAAGAGGGGGTGATCGGCTGGTTCGCAATGACTCCCTTCCGCAGCGCGACGACGAGGCGAACCATGACATCCAGCAGACTCGAGCAAATGCAGGCCAATCTCACGTTGGCCTATGTTCTTAACAACGCAGCAGTCGACGGAGCCGGGAGGGAACTCAAGCATCCGACTGCGTCGCAGGTCAAAAAGATCATCGTGGATCGCCTGAACCGATCGACGATGACCCGGAACGATCGATTCGAAATTGCGTGGGGGCCGGCGATCGTATTGGATCCGAATGGCGAAGCTGCCAATGTCACCGTCGTCTTGCAATTGGCCGGTAGCGGCGAATATACAGTGGTGACGAGCGGCACCAATTTCACGTCCCCGCTTGATGTTCTGAGCGATTTTTCCTATGACACCCTCGAGCCATTCAGCGCGTATGTGCCGAACTGTCCGTCGGACGCACGCATATCGGCGGGTACGAACGGAGCGCTGTACCAGGTACTGAAGACGCCAGATGAAAGTCATCAGACGCTCGTCCAATTCCTGAGCACCGTGCCACCGTCCTCGGTAGTCAACGTTGTCGGGCATAGCCTCGGAGGCGCGTTGGCGTCCGCGATCGTGTTGTACCTGAAGAATCAGAGCGGCTTGCAGTCTCTGACGTACCACTGCCAGACGTTTGCCGCGCCGACGGCAGGCAACGATGTGTTCGCCGGCTATTTCGACGAGCAGATGCGAGGCAATGCGGTACGCATATTCACGACGCGGGATATCGTGCCGATGGCATGGAATGCGGACACCCTCCAAAAGGTGAAACACGTCTACAGCGACGTTCCTCACCATGACACTCCTGATAACGTGAAGGTTGCTGTCGATCTGCTCAGCGTTGCTACAGCGTCGCTGAAGTACACGCAATGGGGAACGTCCGAACCATCAGGGCCCGTGGCGACGGCGATGGAGTACCCGCTGAAGGCGGACGTCAATGTAGCCATTCTGGATTTCCAGGCGCAGGTTGGCTATCAGCATATCGACGGATACATTGCCTGCCTTGGTATGGCCCGCAGCGACATTGATCTCCCGCCGCTGCCACAGGTCAACCCCAAGGTCGGTAAAACGCCCGTGTGAAGCAGTACGAAGCAAAACCCATAAGAACACTGGCACGCAGTGTGAAAACCCGCTTCGGCGGGTTTTTTCATGGCCGGTTTCTGCCGGGCCGCAATGGCCTGAGTCGCCGCCGTCGATATGTCGTGGGATCGACGCTTGGCAAAGATCAGGCGCACGTCGCGGCTTTGCATTGTTCACTCTGGAAGTAACAGAACGTTCAATCGGCCGTCATTTATCACCCGGCTGCGACTCAGTAGAGTGCTTTCCCATGTCGTCGCCCGGCGACAAACCGAATGAAAGGAAGCCAGGCATGACGCAACACACTTTGTCGCCCGGGCATCTCGAGACGGCACGCCGGTATGGCGCACGTGTCGCAACGAGTGCCGGCCCATTTCGGGCAGCACACGCTCGAATCCGCTGAAATCCAGGTGTGCGGTGCGTGCCGGACCGCACACCGCCGCATTCTTTCCAGCCGATCCACAAGGAAACGCTCATGCAATACAAGCAACTGGGCCGCACCGGCCTGTATGTCTCCGAGCTGTGTCTCGGCACGATGACGCTGGGCGGCAATGCCGATGCCGGGATGTGGGCGGCGATCGGCGCTGTCGGTCAGGACGACGCGACCCGATTGATCTCCCGCGCACTGGCCGCCGGAATCAACTTCATCGATACCGCCGATATTTACTCCTTTGGCCACGCCGAACGCCTCGTCGGACAAGCGCTCCGGGACCTCGGCGTCCCGCGCGGCGAGATCGTGCTGGCGACCAAAACGGCCGGCGTGATGGGCCCGAAGCCCAACGATCAGGGCGCGTCGCGCGGCCACATCATGGATTCGGTGCAGCGAAGCCTGGAACGGCTGCAGGTCGACCATATCGACCTTTACCAGATCCACGCGAACGATTCCGTCACGCCGATCGAAGAGACGCTGCGGGCGCTCGACGATCTGACGCGCCAAGGGCTGGTGCGCTATGTCGGCGTCTCGAACTGGCGCGCAGGAAAAATCGGCAAGGCGCTCGGGCTCAGCGAAGCGCTGCGCGCGACGCGCTTCGAGACACTCCAGGCCTACTATTCGATCGCCGGACGTGACGTGGAGCGCGAACTGGTGCCGCTCGCGATCGAGGAGCGGATGGGGCTGCTCGTCTGGTCGCCGCTCGCCGGCGGTTTGCTGTCGGGGAAGTTTGGTCCGGGGGCGCCAACGGAAGAAGGTTCGCGGCGCAGCCATTTCGATTTTCCGCCGGTCGATCTTGACCGGGCGTGGCCGTGCGTCGCGGCGATGCGCGCCATCGCCGATGCGCGAGGTGTGTCGGTCGCCCGGATCGCGCTCGCGTGGTTACTCGCCAAGCCGCATGTCACGAGCGTCATCATCGGTGCCAAACGGGTCGAACAGCTCGAAGACAATCTCGGCGCGGTCGATGTCGTCCTGACCGACGACGAGCTTGCGCGTCTCGACGCCGTGAGTGCTTTGCCTCCGTGTTACCCGGGCTGGATGATCGATCGTCAGGAGTCGGGCAGGCGGCCGAAGCCGTTCTCGCGCGTCGTGTCGAACCAGGGATCGGCGACGCCAGCTCCATCCGCTGGCATTAAAGCGACGCGCCACCACACATGACGATCTGCTGCCCCGTAATCGCGCTCGCATCCGCGCTCAACAGGAAGCCGGTCAGCGCGGCGACTTCCTCGGGCGTGATGAATCGCCCGATCGGCGGAAGTTTCGGGGGCGTTGCCGCGCGCGCCGGATCGCGCAGAAACGGCGTGTCCGTCGCGCCGGGGGCGACGACATTGACGGTGATGCGCTGCGGCGCGAGTTCCGCGGCCCACGATCGCGCCAGGCCGACCAGCGCGGATTTGGTTGCCGCATACTGGCTGCGCGTGGCCGCGCCGTTGGCGGTGCGGCTGCCCAGCAGCACGATGCGTCCGCCGGCGGGCATCCGGGGCACCAGACGATCGGCGAGAAAGGTTGCGGACTCAACGTGCAGGCGCCACATTGCCGCGCCGTCCTCGTGTGAAAGCTGACCGAGCGGCGCGGTACGCATGAAGCCGGCCGCATGCACCAGCGCGTCCACCGCACCCAGTGCATCGCACACGGGCCCGAGTGCCGCGAAGTCGGTGACGTCGACCGGCACGATGGTCAGGGACCCATCGGTCGTTTCAATGCGCGAGCGGCACAGTCCCGTGACGCGCCAGCCGTCGGCGAGCAGACGGTCGACGATCGCTCGTCCAATTCCCGACGACGCGCCCGTCACGACCGCATGGCGCGAACCCGAACCCGACTGCTCCCATTGACCCACGATCGCTCCTGCTACGTTTGAACCTGCGATGAACCGCCGGATGGCGCCGCAGTCTTCGTGCTGACCGCGTGAACGGTGATCCGCGCTTGCGAATGAAACCGCTCGAGCTGCTCGGGCAGGGCCGCATCATCCGTCACGAGCGTCCAGTCACGCTCGAGCGGCGTCCAGTGCTGCTGACTCGCGCGTCCGAGCTTGTCCGCGGTCACGAGCACGAAGACCTCGGCTGCCTGCCGCATCACGCATTCCTTCAGATACGACTGTTCGCTGCTCGCCTCGCACAAGCCGAGTTCGGCGACCACGCCGTCCGCGCCGAGGAACGCCTTGTCGACGCTCAGGCGGCTCAGCGCGATCTGTGCGAGCGGCCCGAGCGTGCTCATGCTGGACGACCGGACGTCGCCGCCGATCACCGTCACCCGCACGCCCGACGCGGCGAGCGGGCTGACGACCAGCAGATTGTTGGTGACGACGTGAACGGCTGTCCGGCCGGCAAGCAGGCGCGCCAGCGCCGCGGTCGTGGTGCCGCCGTCGAGGAATACGGTGTCGCCGTCCTCGACGAACGCGCTTGCCGTGTGCGCGATCGCTTCCTTCTGTTCCTGCGAACTGACGCGCCGCTCCTCGAGCGAGGGCTCCGGCTCATGGCCGCCCACCGCGGCGGCACCGCCGTAGGTGCGCAGAATGCGACGGTCGCTCGCGAGCGCACGCAGATCCCGGCGAACGGTTGCTTCCGACATCCCGAAGTGCTCGCACAACGTCGCAACGTCCGTCATGCCCCCGAGTACGGCCTGCAGCATCGCCTCCCGGCGCCTGGTCACTTTCATGTGCGTGATTTCCTGGTCTGATCGCATTGGCGCGCAAGTCTGCGCATCCCGACCGACAAGTTTATCGAATTGCCGCAGTGACCGGCCAGTTGCGCCATCGGGTGTCATCGACCGCGGACCCACGCTTCGTCGACGCGCACGTATTTGATCTTCTGCCGGAACCACGTGAATGCGATGTGCAATGCACCGTCTTGCGACTGCACGATGGACGGATAGGAATACTCCCGGTTGCGCCGGTCCGCGGAATTGTTCGTCATGCAGTACCCGTCGCCGATTTCCAGGTTGCGGCGGCGCCGCCATGTCCTGCCGCCGTCCTCGGAGATGGCCAGCGACATCGGCGCGCGCGGAGCGCCCCAGAACGCGGTGCCGCGCGCGGACGCTTTCTGGTCGCGCAGCGCGCCGCTGTCCTCCGAGTCTTCGATGTCGTCGTACAGGGACGCGCGACGCGCGTTGGCGTGCGACGCGTCGCTCTCGTTGAACACGAGTGCGAGGTGACCGTTCCGCAACACCGTGAACTGGATCGACGAGTTGTTGTTCGGCACATCGGTCGGCTCGGGCGCGCTCCACGTGCGGCCATCCGTCGAGCGGCTCGCGTAGACGAAGTCCGCCCAGCGGCTGCGGTAAAGCGCAAGCAGCGAGCCATCGTGCAGCACGTGAACGTTCATGTGCACGCACCCGACGCTGTCCGGCACCTCGTGCAGCGACCACGACGCGCCCTGGTCGTCGGAGACCATGACCGCGCTGACGTCGTCGTTGCCGACCCAGCGCTCACCGGGCGCTGTGCGGCACAGGAATACCGGGCAGAGCCACGTGCCGTTGTCGAGCGCGATGATCGGCTGGCGAACGAATGTGCCGGGGCGATCGAACAGGGTCTCGACGGGACCCCAGGTGACGCCGCCGTCCGTCGACACGCGGCGGCGAACGATCGCGGTGTTCTGATGGCCGGACAGTTGCGCGGTGTAGATCAGCCACAGGCGGCCGTTCGGTGCGGTGAACAGCACCGGGTTCTGTTCCGAGCGGGTCGGGTCGTCCGACAGCTTTTGCGGTGACGACCACGCGTTCGTCCCGGCCGCGAGACGCGACAGGTAGATGGAGACGTCGGGAATGCCTTCCTGGGTGCCGCCGAACCACACGCACAGCAGGTCGCCGTTTGCGAGGCAATGCAGGTTGGCCGCATGGTTCTGCACGCAGGCGGTGGGCAGAAACGCTTCCTGCCGTTCCGCGTCGGCATACGAGGTGCGAACGCAGTGATCCGACGCGGCGCTCGCCGCTTCAACGAGGTTCGTGCTCATGAAATGTTTGTCGAGTTACGAGGTTAGTGCGATTCGCGATGCGTGAGCGGCTTGTCGCGAAGATTCGAGCCCTCGCCATGAAACAACAGCTTGCCGATGACCAGCACGATGGCGGGCGTCACGAGCGCGACGTACATGTTGTCGATGCCGAACGGGTTGCCGAGCAGGTACCAGACCGTGGTGGCGATCGTCGCGATGATCAGGGCCGACACGGCGCCGCGCTTGCCGCTGAAGAACGGCAGGTAGATGCCGATCAGCGCAACGACCGACACGGACAGACGCAGCGCACGGCTGAAGAACGACAGCGCGAGGATCTGCGGGACGAACAGCACGAAGATCAGCGGGAGGAAGCCGACGACCAGCGAGATCCAGCGCGTCATTCTCAGTTCGACGTCGGGCGTCGGCTTGAAGCGCGGCACGTAGAAGTCCTTGACGATCAGCGAAGCGATCGCCAGCGCGACGGTGCAGACGCTCACGAAGATGGACGCGACGAGCGACGTCGTGACGATGCCGGCCAGGATCGGGTTCATGTGCTGGAGGAACACCGGCAGCGCGTACAGGCTCTTGATGTTCGGATACAGGTACTTGGCCGTCACGCCGATGAAGCCGAGCGCGAGCCCGATCGGCACGCACAGAAGCGCGGCGATCAGCGACGACGCGCGCGCACCTTCGGGACTGCGGGTGGCGGAGATGGCCTGGATGATGAACTGCGTCGAGAAGATCGCGCCGGCCGTGCCGATGATCCATGCGCCGATCGTGCCGCCCGACAGCGCGCCCGTCCACGTGAAATAGTGCGCGGGCATGTTCTGCGCCATCGGCTGGATGCCGCCTGACAGCTTCCACGCGACACCGACCAGGATGGCGATGCCGAGCAGCTTCACGGCGCTGTGAACGACCGTCAGGTACGCGACGCTCTTGAGGCCGCCCCACACGAAGTAGACGGTGCTGACGATGGCGGTGATGATGGCGGCCGTGGGCAGGTTGATCCGCATGACCGTCGAGATGGCCGCCGCGCCGCTCACGTAGTTGCCGACGTTCACCACGAACAGCGCGTAGATCATGATCGCGGATACGGCGAGCTTCGCGCCATGGCCATAGCGTTGCGCGATGAAGCCGGAGATCGTGAACTCGCCCGACGCATACAGGCGCTTGGCCATGAACAGGCCGAACAACAGAAAGCCGATGGCCGCCGCCAGCACCGACCACGACGCGGCGATGCCGGCCGAGAACGCTTCCTGCGAGGTCCCGACCGTCGATTTCGCGCCGATGAATTCCGACATCAGCAGGATGGCGACCACCAGCGCGGGCATCGAGCGCCCGGCCACCATGAACTGTTCGGAATTACGGCTGCGCAGGCGAATGCTGATGACGCTCGTAATCACAATGTAGACGACAACCATGCCGATGATGGTGGCTGTGTCCCAATAACTGAAGGTGGCCATCGCTTGTCTCCACGTTACCTTCGGTTGATATGCGTTCGGGTATGTCGGGCGATCCGGCATGTGCCTGCCGGTAGCGCCTCTTGGTGATGCGGGTTTTGCGTGTCGTTGCCGATGCCGCTTACGCGGCGACTGGCGCCGGCTCGTTGCGTCGCGTGGCAAGTTCCACGGCCTGGCGGAAAGCCTCCAGCAGGCTGCGTTCGTCGGCGATGCCCTTGCCGGCGATGTCGAACGCGGTGCCGTGGTCCACCGACGTGCGGATGACCGGCAGGCCGACCGTCACGTTCACGCCGGCTTCGAGGCCCATCACCTTCACCGGCCCGTGCCCCTGGTCGTGATACATCGCGACGACCACGTCGAAATCGCCGCGGCCCGCACGGAAGAACAGCGTGTCCGCCGGCAGCGGGCCTTCCACGTCCCACCCGCGCGCCTGGAGGATCTGGACCGCCGGAACGATCTTCTCTTCCTCTTCGCCGTAGCCGAACAGGCCGTTCTCGCCGGCATGGGGATTGATCCCGCATACGCCGATGCGGGGATTCGCGATGCCGGCGCGAACCAGCGTGTCGTGTGCGCGCTCGATCGTGCGTTGCACGAGGCCCGGCTCGATCTTGCGAATCGCGTCGAGCAGGCCGATGTGCGTCGTCACGTGGATCACGCGAAGGTTGGGCGCGACCAGCATCATCGACACTTCGTCGATGCCCGTCAGATGCGCGAGCATTTCCGTGTGTCCGGGGAAAATATGGCCGCCGGCATGCAGCGCTTCCTTGTTGAGCGGCGCGGTGCAGATCGCGTCGAGCTCGCCTTTCGACGTCAGCTCGACGGTGCGCGCGATGTATTGATACGCGGCGTCTCCGGCGACGGCGGACAGCTTGCCGTAGGGCAGGTCGGCCGGAATGAGCGCCATGTCGATGCAATCGACGACGCCCACGCGGAACGCGCCGTCGGCCGGCCGGCTGACGGCACGCACGTCGAGATCGACGCCCGCCAGGCGGCCGGCGTCGCGCAGGCGCGCGGCGTCGCCGATGACCACGGGACGGCACTGCTCATACACGGACGCATGGGCAAGGCTCTTCATGATGATTTCCGGTCCGACGCCGGCCGCGTCGCCCATGGTGATGCCGATGATGGGGCGGTTGTCCATGTCAGTTCCCTTCACAAATTGGTTTGAGCGGTATTGGCCGTCTTGCCTTCATTCGCAAGCCGGCGCCACGCGTGATGGATCGACCCGGGCTGGCCGAAGCCGCCGGCCTTGGTCACGACGGGGAAGGTCTTTCCCTGCAGCCGGCATTCGAGCAGCGGCATACCGTCCTCGATTTCGTCGACGACGCGCAATGCGCTCGCGCCGGCCGCGATAAGCAGCGCGCGCGCCGTTTCACCGCCGGTCGCGATGATCGCGCCTGCGTGGCGCACGGCAGGCGCAAGCAGCGACGCAAGGCGATTGCAGAACAGCAGGCCGTCGTTCACGTCGCCGCGCTGCGTCTGGCTCATCGAGACCACCACGTGCCGGCCGTGGCGTAGCGCGTTGCATACGGCCGTCGTGACGTCGCTGCGCGGATCATCCAGCGCGGAGACGGCGACCTCGAGCGCAACGAGACTGGCACCGGCGTTGGCCTTGAGGTACTCCACCTGTGCATGCGAGATGCTCGACATGCTGCCGACGATCGTGAGCACCGGTCCTTGCGGATCGTCACCGGCGGCCGCCGGTTCGGCGATGCCGCGGCGCGGCTCCAGCGCTTCGATGACTGCAGGGGCCAGGCCGGCCGAGCCGACCCAGAACACGTTGTCGAGCGTCGCGGATGCGCGCGCAATGCGTTGCAGATCATCGTCGGACTCCGCATCGCACACGACGGCCTGCGCGCCCTCGGATTGCATTTCCCGCAGGCACGCCGCGAGCGCGCCCGGTTCGGCGCGCACCGTGCCGATTGCCGCGTAGGCGACGCGCAGATGTTCGGCGCAGAGCAGCGCAACCAGGTCCGCCTTGCCCCGGATGTTCTCGTTGCGCCAGTATTCGCTGGCTTCGACCGGCACGCCGCGCACCCATTGCCGCCCGTCGCGGGTGGTGCGGCCGGATGCCGGGTAGGCCGGGCACACGATCGCCATGCCAAGATGCGACGCCAGCGCGGCCACCTCCGTCGCGACATTGCCTCGCAGCGTCGAGTCCACCTTCTTGTAGATGCGCGTGTCGGAATGCGACAGCGACTCGATGGCAGCGACGTTGCGTCGGGCGGCCTCGTCCTTCGATGCGCGGCGCGAGTCCACGTCGACCGACAGGATGTCCACGCCATTCGTCGGCGCCGGCGCGTGCTCGGTGTCGAGCAGGACCATCGCCGTCAAGCCGTGATGCAGCCCGGCCACCGCGCAATCGGCCGCGCCCGACAGGTCGTCGGCGACGATCAGCAGCCGTGCCGCGTGCTGTGCGACCGCGTTCGCGTTCATGGCAGCAGGCGGCTGTAGATGGATTTCATGTCGTCGAGCGTCAGCGCCTTCGGATTGTTGCCGAGCAGGCGCTTGACCTTCGATGCCGCGACCGCCAACGCGTCGAGATGTGCTTCGGACACGCCGAACTTGCGCAGGTCCTGAGGAATGTCGACGGCGGCTGTCCATTCCTCCATCTTGTCGATCAGCTTGCGCGCCGCGACCGGATCCGCGTCCGTTTTCGATGCCAGATCGAGTGCGCGCGCAACGTTCGACAGTCGGCCTTCGATCGCATCGAGGTTGAAGGCCATCACGTGCGGCAGGAGCATCGCGTTCGCGACGCCGTGGGTGACGTTGAACATCCCGCCGAGCGGGTAGGCGAGCGCATGCACCGCTGCCGTGCCGGCGGCGGTGAGTGCGAGGCCGCCGTACATCGAGCCGAGCATCATCGCTTCGCGTGCTTTCAGCGACCGGCCGTTTTCATACGCTTCGACGATGTTCGCGCCGATCAGGCGCATCGACTCCATCGCGTACATGTCGCTGATCGGGTTCGCCTTCGTCGAGATGTACGATTCGAGCGCATGCACGAATGCGTCCATGCCGGTCGCGGCCGTGATCGGCTTCGGCAGGCCGAGTGTCAGCTCCGCATCGAGAATCACGATTTGCGGCAGCAGGTGACGGCTGACGATCCCCACCTTCAGTGCTTCGTCCGGCAGCGTCACGATCGCGTTGGGCGTGACTTCGGAGCCGGTTCCGGCGGTGGTCGGCACCAGGATCATCGGCACGCCCGGGTGCTTGATCAGGTCGATGCCGAGCCAGTTGCGCAGCGGTTCGTCGTTAGTCAACCTAACCGCGAACAGCTTCGCCGCGTCGAGCACGCTGCCGCCGCCTATGGACAGAATCGCCTGCGGTGCAAAAGGCGCGATCTGCTCCTGGTACACCGTCTCGACATTGCCGATGGTCGGCTCCGGCTCGACGCCGCGAATGATGCGCACGTCGACGTCCTTCGCGTTGAGCGATGCGATCACGCGATCGGCGATGCCCAGTTCTTCCATCGCAGGTTGCGTGATCAGTGCAATGCGCTCGACCGGCGTATCGAGCAGCGACAGCTTGTCGGCAAGCGTGTCGAGGCTACCTGCGCCATGGACGATGTGCTTGACGGTCTGGAAGTGATAGGTAGTCATGCTGATGACCCGTTTCAGTGGCCGCGCGCGGCGTCGTGGTAGAGGGAGAGCGCTTGCGCCAGCCGCGCGCGCGCGCTGGCGTCGAGCGGTTGGGCAGGGGACCGCGCGGGGCCTGCGGGCATCCCGAGCATGTGCGCGGCGGTTTTCAGCACGACGGGCATCGTGCCCAGCGCGAACGCATCGCGCAGCGCACGCAGCGATTCCTGGGCCGCGCGTGCGCCGGCGATGTCGCCCTCCTGGAACTTGTTCCAGATGGACATGACGACCTGCGGGACGGCATTGGTCGTCGCGGCGACCGCACCGTCGCCGCCGGCGATCAGCGTCCAGAGAATCATCGAATCGGTGCCGGTGAAGACCGCGAAGTCGTCGCGTCGCAGGTTGATCAGTTGCAGCAGGCGATCGAAGTCACCGCCGCTGTCCTTGATGCCGCGAATGTTCGGAATCTCCGAAAGCCTGCGCACGGTATCGACCGTCAGCGTGATGCCCGCTTTCGCGGGGATCGTATAGAGCATGACCGGAAGCGGCGTGGCCTCGGCGATCTTCTTGTAGTGAGCGTAGAGCTCCGGTTGCGTCGCGCCGTTGAAATACGGCGTGATCACGGAAACGGCATCCACGCCGACCTCGGTCATCTTCCGGTTCAGGTCGATCACGTCACGCGTCGCATAGGCGCCGGTGCCCGCGATCACGGGCACGCGCGAGCGGGCCTGGCTGACCGCGATGCGCGCGACGCGCAGTTTCTCTTCTTCGTTCAGTGCGATGAATTCGCCATTGGTGCCGAGCACGAAGAGGCCATGCACACCCGCTTCGATGAGCCGTTCGACCAGCGCGCGCAGGCCGTCTTCATCGACGTCCTCGTCCGCCGTCATTGGCGTGATCAGCGCGGGAACGATCCCCTTGAACGACATTGACATGCAGGGCTCCATCGCGGAAGGGACGGCGAAGGCGCCGTCGCCATGGGTTGGGCAGAAAATCAGCGGGCTGCGCGCTTGCGGACACTACGGTGCCGCCACACAACGTCAGCCGGCGCAACGCGGACCACGGAACGATGTGCTCGTTTCAGTCAAAACCGTTGCGTGATGTGTGCATTCTAGCTGATTTGATGACTGAATCAGTCAATGAAAACCCTAATATGACTGAATCGATCATTTTGATCGGCGTCATCGGTCTCTTCCGTTCGTCCCGACCAACCAGGTGGTGCGCGCCCTGTTTTGGCTCCATGTGCGCATTCCGATCGCGTGGCATGTCGTCAATACGCTCACGGCGGCGACGAAGCTGTGCGGGTGAAGGCGCGTGGGCGCGCTGATCTGCACGGTGCGATCAGCGCCAACCGCTAGAATTGCGGTTTTAGCCCGGAACACGTCCATGTCTTTTGCCTCGCTCGGCCTGATCGACCCCTTGCTGCGTAATCTGCAGGACCTCAATTACCAGACACCTACGCCGGTGCAGGTCAAGGCGATTCCCGCGGTGCTCGGCGGCAAGGACGTGATGGCCGGCGCGCAGACCGGCACAGGCAAGACCGCGGGTTTCGCGCTGCCGCTGTTGCAGCGGCTCGTGCAGCAGGGCCCGGCGGTGTCCAGCAACCGCGCGCGGGTTCTGGTGCTGGTGCCGACGCGTGAGCTGGCCGAGCAGGTGCTGCAAAGCTTTGTCGCGTATGGCAAGGGCCTCGACTTGCGATTTCTGGCCGCCTACGGCGGCGTGAGCATCAACCCGCAGATGATGAAGTTGCGCAAAGGCGTCGATGTGCTCGTTGCGACGCCGGGTCGTCTGCTGGATCTCAACCGGCAGAATGCGGTGCAGTTCGATCAGGTCGAAACGCTGGTGCTGGACGAGGCCGACCGCATGCTCGATCTGGGCTTCGCGCGCGAGCTCAATGCCGTCTTTGCCGCGCTGCCCGTTCAGCGCCAGACCCTGCTGTTCTCCGCGACGTTTACCGACGATATCCGCACGATGGCGGCGAGCATTCTGCGCAGCCCGGTCAATATCAGCGTCAGCCCGCCCAATGTCACGGCGAGCAAGATCAAGCAGTGGGTGGTGACGGTCGACAAGCGGAACAAGCCGGACCTCTTCATGCACCTGGTGGCCGAGAACAACTGGGATCACGCGCTGGTGTTCGTCAAGACCCGCAATGGCGTGGAGTATCTGGCGGCCATGCTGGACGAGGCGGGCTATGCGGTCGACACGATCCACGGCGACAAACCGCAACCCGCGCGGCTGCGTGCGCTCGAGCGCTTCAAGACGGGCGAAGTGCAGATGCTGGTGGCCACCGATGTGGCGGCGCGCGGGCTGGATATCGATGACTTGCCGCTTGTGATCAACGTCGATCTGCCGATCGTCGCGCAGGATTACGTGCACCGGATCGGGCGTACCGGGCGCGCGGGCGCCAGCGGCGTGGCGGTGTCTCTCGTGTGTGCGGATGAAGCCCCGCAGCTGGCCGCGATCGAGGCGCTGATCGGGCAGACGCTGCGCCGCGAAGAAGAGCCGGGGTTTGAAGCGGAACACCGCGTGCCGGAAACCAGCTCGACGGGGCAGATCATCAAGAAGCCTAAAAAGCCGAAGAAGCCCAAAGTGCCGCAAGGTGGGGCGGCGGCCATGCCGGTGGCCGGGAAAAAGCCGCGGCCGCAAGGCGGTGACGGCAAGCGCAAGGGTGGCGGAGCCGCGGGCAAGGGCGCAAGCGTGTTGAACGGTAGCCCGTTCAGCGTGCAAAAACCGCGCGGCAAAGGCAAGCCCGCTGGCAAGGCGGTTGCGGGACCGCGTAAGCCGGCTGGGAAGTCTGCGGGTGGTCGCGGTAAACACTAACGCTGATCCGTTGGGCGACTGACGCCAGCCATTGAAAGGACGGGCGATTGGAGGCGCGCAGGCGGGTGGCGCGGCTTTGTCGCACATCAGGGCGGCGGGCAAAGGCGCACTGAATCAAGGATCGCTAACAACTTGGCGGCCGAACGGACGTTTAAAACTGTGCAAGTCAAGACCTGATCTCTCAGTCAGCGTCGGATCAGGTCTGAGATTGCTCGGCCGTCACTTCATCAAGGGCCGTGATCGACCCTTCTGAGCCATTCACCGTACGGCAGGCTCGATGTCTCTTTTCGAATAGCAACCGGTCACTGCAAGTCTAGCGCTTAACCCCTCGGGCATTCCTGCGAATGCGCAGTCACGCTGCTATGCCTTGCGTCCTGCTGGTTTCCGTCTTAGCGCCGCTAACGACGGAAACCGTAGGTCCAAGCGAGTGCGCTCGACTGGGAGTGCGCCTCCCCAAAAAACGCCGACTTACGCCGGCGAAAAGTCCCGAGCGGGATCTGAGAGAACTTTACCTTTGACAGAAACGGAAACGCTCACATTAGCCGATGAAAATGATCGCTGCCTCTAAAGGAAAAGGGCGCCGGCGCCTTACCTCGCTTGTGAGCATACACCCGACACGGTGCACACGGCGGCGCTGAAATGGTCAAATTGCAGTTCCGTGGAACGGCAGTCGCCACCGACAAAGCGCGCGGATCCTCTGTTTTACCCAATCCGCGGCCGTGAGACTGCCCGCCGATCTGCGATGAGTCGCCGCTGCACACATCAGAGTTCGACGCTACAACTCTGAGAGGCGTGAATTAACGACCGCGTACCTTCAAGTTGTTCCATGGCATTAGGCAGGCGGAGTTTTCGGGAGATGAGTCTGGGTAGCAGGCTATCGCGAAGCGCCACTAAGGTTGCGATTCGGCCACGTCCCATCCTGATCTCTTCAAAGACCGGGCGTGTGAGCTCCGCGAAGGGTCGCGGGACCCGACCCGAGGATCGCCCGGATCCCCTGCTCAACCCGGCCCGCCGTCGGCACCCATGACTTCGGGGAGGGGCACGTCCTTCCAGAGCCGTCGTCGGGCGGACATGGGGTCGTGCATCAGATCGGAGTGCTCGTCGAAGTGCATGGTCGGACGCTCGCTCAGGTTGTACTGCGGCCATCCCGGGTCCGAGCCCCGGATGAATGACACCCAGGCCGCGTGCATCTTGTTCGCGAGCGCCCGGTCACCTTCCCCGCCCAGCATGTCCTTGGCCTGGTCCGTATCCAGCGTATCGAAAAAGTAGGGAAGATCGGTGACGTGCGCCGCGCCGAGCCTGCCGCCCAAGGCCCGCGATGGCCAGCCGTAGTTGTAGAACCAGACAGGGTCGCCTGCGGCGACCCGAATCTCCGCCGCGCGCAGAGCCACCATGCGGAAGGTTTCGTCGGATAGAAAGGCTGCGTACAGATCTCCCGGCGACGGCTTCGCGAACAGAGAGCCATAGACCTGCTCCGCGTTGGACCCCGGAAGATGGGTGCGTGAGAACGCGTCGTGCAAGGCAGCCGGCTGGATGCGATCGATCTGGCCGCCGGGCACGAGATAGAGCCTGGTCTCTTCATCGGTGCAACCCGTGAGCAGGGGCATGCCCGCGGGCGCTGCGCGCCTGAGATCGGCCAGAACCGAGCCCGCCTGAACATGCCCGTCGACGACCGGCAAATAGGGGGGATGTCCGATACGTCCACGCATGACTGGCGCATGATAGCGCCTCGCCATCTCACTGCAGGTCGCGACCAGTCGCTCCATCGGCACCTGGGCAAAGCCGGCGCGAGTGGCCTGCACGTTCAGGATGGCGCTGGTCTCGTGGGTGATTCGGCGGGCGAGCTCCGGCGTGAAAACGCTACCGGCCGGGCTTTCCGCGATCGCCCTCTGAAAGGTACCTCGTGCAACCGGGTCCGCCATCTGCGTCAGTACCGATTGCGCGCCGGCGGACTGGCCCGCCAGGGTCACTTTGGACGGATCTCCACCGAATGCCGCGATGTTGCGCTGGACCCATTGGAGCGCCGCGACCTGATCCAGAAGGCCACGATTGGCAGGTGCGTCGTCGATCCACATGAAGCCGTCGATGCCGACCCGGTAATTGATCGTGACCGCCACGATTCCATCCCGCGCGAACGCGCTACCGTCGGACCACGATTCGCTCGCATCGGCTCGAAAGAAGGCCCCGCCGGGGATGAAGACGAGCACGGGAGCGCCCTGGGCGTTGCGCGGCGCCCAGATGTTCAGGGTCATGTCGTCCGGCGCGCCCCATATTCCATGAGCAGGCGGCCGTGCCGGTTGGGGGGGCATGGGTCCTGTCAGCGTGGCGTCGCGCACGCCGTCCCAGGCAGGCATCGGATGCGGCTCCAGGAATCGCCGCTCGGGGACATAGGGATTGGCGGCGTACGGCACGCGCTTGAACGAGACCACACTCCCGTCGCCACGTCCGCGCAGTTTGCCTTGCTCCACGGTGGCGATCGGCGCCTGTTCCTGCTCACGAGGACCGGACCCCGACGTAGCGCCCGCGCAGCCTGCCAGCGCGAACGGGCTCAACGCCATCCCGGTTGCGATTTCAAGGAATCTACGCCGAGCATTGGGTGACGATTTCATGGTTTATGCTCCAGAATTTTAAGGAATTTCCGAGAATCAGGGCTTCACGTCTTCCATCCCATCCGACGGCCGGCCTGCGCCCATGTGGGCTTCGAATTCATCGCGCTCAGATTAGAACTTGTGACGGATACCAGCCGTCACGTCGATCTGCGAACGGGAGGTGGAGGGCGAAGCCGTCCACGTAATCGCCTGTGCACGCGGGCCCGAGGCAGTCACCACGTCGGCAAAAACATAGACGTCGGTACGCTTGGACAGGAAGTAGTCCGTATTGATGGACAAAATATTCCAGTGCATCGATGGATTGCTGCTCACACCGCCGTAGTTGCCGGTCGTGTAAACGTAGCCGGCACCGACGAACAAAGGCGGGCTGATTCTATAGCTCAGCGATGTATCGAAGTTATCGAGGTGTAGCGATGTCTTATCGATGTAGTTATATCGCACATCCGACACGACGCCGCTCCACGTCAGAGCGCCGAAAGTATAGGCTGCGCCGGCACCGAGGTTACGTTGACGATCAACACCAATAACCTTAGTACCCGAACTATTCGGACCCTTGTGGAACGGAGTGAACGGCAGGGCATTGTAATCGTCTGCGCTCGCGCCCGCCGAATTAACAGCCGATGTCGTGCCCGCCGTACCCGGACGATCGATATTCGTGAATGCCGCGCCGAAACGGAAGTTCCCCTGATTATAGGTGGCACCGGCTGCCATCATGCGGTTGAACGAGAAATCCGAGTTGTTGCCGAAGCCGTACATACCGGCCAGGGTGAGACCGTGCCACGTCGGGCTGACGTACTTGACCGTGTTGTTGTAACGGAAGCTTGCGAAGATGTCGTCGTTATCGCCGATGTGGACACCGAAGTCGCCTAAAACTGCCGCTTGTTCGAACTGGACCAGATTGTCCGAGAAGAAGTCGTATTGACGACCCATCGTGAACTTACCATAGGTCGTCGATTGGAGACCGACAAAGGCTTGGCGACCGAAGAGGCGACCGCCTTGTTGCAAAGAACCCGACGTCAGATCGAATCCGTTTTCGAGGGTGAAGATAGCCGACAGACCGCCGCCCAAATCTTCAGTGCCACGCAGACCCCAGCGCGTGTTTTGGTTGGTGCCCGAAACGACGCGGACGAGGGAATGGCCGCGGCTGTTGCTGAGATATTGAACACCCTCTGAGAGCAGACCGTAAAGCGTTACGCTGCTTTGCGCTGCTGCGAACTGCGAGAAAAGACCACACGCCGCTACTGCAACCATCCTCTTCATTGAAAGTCTCCAATATTATTGAGGTTTATTCCCGCGTCCATCTATCATTGCGTTCTTTAAAATCTTGTAGGTTTCGAGCTGATTGATATCCCGTCTTTCGGGGACTCCACCCAAAAGTGAAAGGCGGACAGTTCGATTTCTTCGGCGGTTGGGATATGACAAGACTAGAATGAGCTTCGTTATCCTAATTACTTGACGTCCGACACGCTATGGGCGGCAGCATGTGTCCCACAATCAGTGTTTCGAAGCTAATCTATTTCGCCGATGAAACCCTGCAGGGTCTCGGGGCCGGCATAGGCCGCAGGCGCGGTAGCCTCGGCTACCGCGGCTATTGGAAGGCGGCACTAGAAGTGCAAACGCTCACACCACATGTCGCGGACCGATGCGCCTCACGGTCTCAAATGGGTGACGTCGAACCAGTTGATAGTCACCTAAGCCGCTACTTTGCTGTCAGGGCTTGATGCGCAGATGGTCAGGTGACGCGATTGTCGCATCGGGCTGGTCTAGCGCGCCCTCGTCATGTCGGCGCGTCGCCGCCTGCAGATTACCAGTACGCGCGAGGCAAACGCCGGCGATTGCTGCAACAAAAAGCGGAACGGCACTGGCAAACAGCATGTTGCTTACTCCGATGTGCATCGAAAAAAGTGCGCCGCCGTACAGCGACCCTACGATTCCGCCGAAGCGTCCCGCGCCGAAGGCCCATCCTAGCCCTGTCGATCGCAAGGCAGTCGGGTAGGTGTCTGCCGCGACGTAGTGAGAGCAAATCACCCCTCCGATGACCGTGACACCCGCGGCGCCCGCCAGTACGCTGAGCAGTATCTGCGATTCGATACCAAACGCCCCAATGAGACACACCACGATCCCGCCGGCGCCCATAACGATTGCCATGACACTGGCAGGTCGCGACTTGTCCATCACGCGGCCTAGAACGATTGAGCCGAGGGTGCCGCCGACCTGATAAAGCGCAGTGATGAAAACCGCCTGCCCGACACTGGCACCGGCGTCATGAATCATTACGGGAAGCCAGTTTGACAGCAGGTAAAGTACCAGGAAGCAAAGGAAGTAAATGGCCCATAGAAGCAGCGTTTGGACAGCGCGCTTCGACTCGAAGAGTTGAGCGACCGGAGAGTGTGACACCTGTAGTTCAGTCGAACCGAAAGTTGTGCCAACAGGCAACTTGGAACCTGGCGTAAATTTCTCGAGCAGCGCCTTGATCTGTACCGTTCGATTACCTTTTGCTGCCATGAATCTGATCGATTCCGGAAGCCACAGGAACACTGCCACAGTTACCACCGCGGGCAATATTCCGCCAAACAGCAGCACAGATTTCCATCCGTAAGCGCCGATAAGCCATGCTGACAGAAATCCGCCAACGGCCGCGCCAAGCGAAAAGCCGCTATACATGAGCATCAAGATAGTTGCGCGGACTCGTTTGGGCGCATACTCGGCCGTGAGCGCGACAACGTTCGGCATCGCACCACCAATTCCCAGACCGGCCAGGAAGCGCAATACAATCAATGTCTGGACGGAATCGGCGAAGCTGGCAGCGAAAGTCAACACGCTGAATAGCAGACAGCTCAATATCACGACCGGGCGACGACCCACTCGGTCCGCCATCATGCCGCAGAGCATGCCCCCCAGAGCCATGCCCGTCAGTCCCGCGACGAACACTGGTCCGAGTGCAGCGCGAGTTATACCCCATCCTTGTACGATAGACGGGCCAACATAGCCAATCGCCTGTGCGTCGAACCCGTCAGCCATGGCGACGAACGCACACACGAAGTAGATGAGTATTTGCCTCCCACTTACCCGCATCTCATCAATGTAAAGCGCGACATCCAAAAATTTGTCTCTCCGTTCCATGCTTGTCTCCTAAACCTTCGGGCGTGCGCCTGTGCCAGCGCTTTACGCCTCCAGTAAGCCGTTATGTTCAGGCAGCCGCGATCGTTATGTAGATACGCGCCGTCGATTCGACTGGTCAAGCCAGTCGCACGAGTTCGTCCTAGTAACCCAGATCCCGGTTTAACTCATACAGAAGTGGTTCCCCAGCAGATAGTCGGCGAAGATTCTCGATAAACTGATCAACGACCGGCTCGACAGCGGGCTGCGCTGCTGAGTGGGGTGTCACAAGTATCTTGGAGTGCCCCCAGAATGGACTGCTCCGTGGTAGTGGCTCCTGATCAAAGACATCAAGCGCAGCGCCGCTCAGCTCCTCATTGTCGATCGCTTCCAGAAGGTCGTCTTCGACAACGATTCCCCCCCGAGCTGCGTTAATGAAGTAGCAACCTTTCCGAACTTTGGAAAAAATCGACCTGTTCAACATCCCGCGCGTTGCATCCGTCAGTGGCAACAGGCAAACAAGGAAGTCGCACTGTCTCAGAAATTCAGGCAGCGCTTCCCGCCCTGAAAAAATCTCAAGTCCTGTTTCTGTTCTAGCCGTGCGTGTCCATCCAACCACGCGAAATCCGAGACTGGCGACGGCGCGAGCCACTACCGATCCTGTCTGTCCTACTCCCATGATTCCAACCGTGCATTTCGTTGCATCCGGGATCGGAAGCCGAGCCCAATCGCCGGATGCATGCTGCCGCTCAAGGGTCGGTAAGCCCCGGAAGACTCGCAAAATCTGCAAGACAACATACTGAGCCATACTCAGGCCCAGACCGTCATCGCACGCGCGCGTGACGCGCACGCTAGCAGGAAGGTCTGATGCACTGAGTATGCCGTCAGCACCGGCACCGACTGACGCAGCAAGTCGTAAGTTCGGTAAGCGGGCAGCCATGCCCGTCGGCAATTTGAACGTGAATAGTGCCGTCACGTCCTCATTCAAGCCGGGAGCGAGCTCGGTAACGATTGTCAGTCCAGGCGCCTTGCGTCGAAGTGATTCGTACCGTGTGACGACAAAGTCTGACGTGAGCAGCATCAGGACCGTATGCCGTTCATCATTAGGCGGTGGCATCAATGTGTCCGCTCGGTCGAGAAATGAGGGTTGTGCCGTTTGCTCTGTCTCGTCAACAACTGCCAACGAAGGTCGACCACATCGGGTCTCTGAAGGAACGCCTTCGTCTGCAAGGCTTCTTTCTCGGGGAGGTTTTTTGATACTCCGCTCGCCATGCATTGCAATTGCACGCGCGCGGCGAACTCGAGCACTGTGGCGGCAATTGTGGTGTCTGCGATCGAGCGCCCGACCACGAGCGATCCATGGTTCCTCAAAAGAATCGCCCGTTTGTCTCCGAGCGTCTGGGCGATACTTGTGCCTTCTTCGGCGCGAAGGACAATCCCTTCGAATTCATCAAAAAGAACGATATCGTTATAGAATAACGCGCCACTCTGAGTAATAGGCTCCAGAACGTGGCCAATAATTCCAAGCGCGAGGGAGGCCTCCGAATGCGTATGCAAAATGCATGTGACCTCGGGGCGCCGCGCATAAATCTCAGTGTGGATATTGAGCGTAGGGTTGCATTTCTTCTGCCCCGTAACGGTCTTCAGATTGAAGTCAGACTCGATTAACTCGTCAGCGGTCGCTTCTTCGAAACCGAATCCATAGGGAATACTCCAAAAAGTATTCTTGCCAGGCAGGCGAGCCGTCAGGTGCCCAGAGATTCCGCTACCCTGGCCATCCATAGCGAGAATCTGAAACGCGAAAACCAGATCTTTAATCAGCTCTCTTGTATCGTTGTCCATATTTTCCTCTGTATTGAACACATCCGATTTTTTTCGGGCGCTATATCATGTATGGTTAAACAACGGCGCGACCGGTCACATCCACGCTCGTGGCGTCATATTCAAAGAGCCAGTCATAGCGCTCACGGACTTTTTCCTCAGCCCACTCTCTGCCGACATATTCGGCAGCGTAATCTGCATCGGCAAGCATGGGATTGTGGAACCGCGCACCGTTGGCCGAAGAGCCTCTGACGATTTTCGCGGTCCGCTCTATCCTCAGCGCTTCATAGGTCTCAAGCGCGACGGTCGGTTTGCGAGCATTGGCCTCAAGACAACGCGCCAGAACAACGCCGTCCTCGATCGCCATGACCGCGCCCTGCGCAAGGAAAGGCAATGTGGGATGGCAGGCGTCGCCGAGTAAAGTTACGCGTCCCTGGGTCCACTTACGCATTGGTGCTCGGGAAAGCAATGCCCATTTGAACGGTTCCTTTATGCCCCGGATGAGCGTCTCGACGTCGGCGTTCCAACCTTTGAAATCGTTCAGGCACTCCTCAGTGGTGCCGCGGGCTGTCCACGACTCTACTTGCCAGTCGTCTCTCTCGACGATGCCGACGAAATTAACGAGCGTGCCCTGGCGCAAGGGGTAGTGAATGACGTGAGCGCCAGGACCGATCCAGTTAGTCGCGGTGCTTGCCCGCAGATGTTCCGGAAGCGCTTCGCTCGGGACGAGCCCGCGCCAAGCCATGCAACCGGTGAATTCGGCCGTACCTTCTCCGAACAGCAGGCGACGCACGGCAGAATGGATTCCGTCCGAGCCGATGAGAATATCGCCGTTAGCGATGGCGCCGTTTTCGAGATGGAGATGGACGGAAGTCTCGTCCTGTGCGAACGCGCTGACCTTTGACCCGCAATGAATCGCGTCGGGCTTTAATGCACGAACGCTCCGCGCGAGCAGGCCGTGCAGGTCAGCGCGGTACATCAGGTAATAAGGGAAACCGTACTTGGCGACGGAGGTCGCCCCGAGATCGAAGAGAGGCCATGTCTGGCCGGAATTCCAAAGCCGAACTTCCTTCTTTTCGGCTTCAGTGGCGAGTTCTCGCAGTTCAGCCTCAAGGCCGAGATCGAACAGGCAGCGCGTGCCGTTCGCGCTCAGCTGAAATCCGGCACCGACCTCCCCCAATTGAGGAGCCTGTTCGTACACGTCGACGTCAAAGCCGCGTCGCAGCAGAGCTAGAGCACAGGTGAGGCCGCCAATACCCCCGCCTGCAATCAGTACATGTGGCTTACCCGCATCCAATTGATTCTCCCGGAATGTGTTTAGCAGCACGACTGCCATGTCACGTATTGAACACTGCTCCGGCCCATTTGGGAATTGAATATATCAAATCAATTCATTGGAAATGGAAACCAATCGTTCCATGTGCCTTGCCTAGTCATGAGTCATCGTTTGAGAAACGGCGTCAGCAAACACAGCGACGAGATCTGACGCCTCCCGTCCCTTTTTTGTGACCATAAAGAAGTCGATTGGCGCGACGGGGCTGCCGAGCGTTTGGCAGGTCACTTCAAATCGCGCGCACATAGGTAGGACGAAAGAGGGGACGATTGCAGACCCGTAGCCGGCCTCGACCAGTGCGATCGCCGTAAGGAGGTTGTTACATATATCCCTTTGCTCAATGGAGCGTCCTACGTCCTTTAGACATCCATCGATGACCTGTTGTATGGGATTGTCGGAAGGGAGGCTAATTAGCGGCTCGTCGGGGAGCATCGCCCACGGGATCTCACCTGGCTTCACTTCGTCACCTCGTTTATATCCACCGTTGGACGTCGCCGTCAGATAAATAAGGCGAAATCGACCGATGCGCTTCCGGGCTATCCCGGAGGCAGGCTTGAAGAAAGCACCGAGCCCAAGGTCTGCTTCGCCTGACTCGACAAGGGAGAGAATTTCCTTGCGACCGACGTCTTTCACGTGCAGACGTACATAGGGATGCGCATTTGAAAAGTCCCTGCAAATCCCTGGAAGGATGCTGGCAGCCATAACAGGCGTCGCTGCTATCGTGAGCTCCCGGCGCGCCTGGTCAGACATCCGGTCAATGCTCGCAATTACTGACTCCAGTTCGGAGATCATACGTTGCGCGACTGGAAGAAGCTTTGCCCCCGCTTCGGTGATGTGAACGGACCGCGTGGTCCTGTCGAAAAGGCGCGCCCCGATCTGGGCCTCCAGCTCTTTGACCATCAAGCTGAAACCCGACTGTGTAACGGCAACCTCTTCTGCCGCTCGGGTGAAACTGCCAAGCCTTGCTGCCGTCAGGAACGCCCTAAGTTGCCTAGCTGTTACATTCATTTTGATCTCGAATTAATTCATTATACAAAGCAATTTTACAAATGATCGCCATTAGAGTCTACTTGCTTGACTCGGTATGGGTAAGCGCTCCTGAACGAACGTACTCGGACGCCTGCCAGCCCGAAACAAGCCCTTAGTCCGGCCTGCTGCTCGCTCCATGCATCGAGCCCAAAATTTGATCCGTAGACGAGATATGTGGGGCTGCCGCTCCGGTTTGCACGGCACAGCAGTTGTCGGGCACCCGGCATTACAGGCGGTGGCTTTCTGACCAGGTTTCTTTGGCTGAGTAATTGCGCGGCGCAGGATGACTCAAATGAAACTCAACTTAATCGACATCCAACGTTAGATCGGAGTGACCATGTCCGAAAACCGCCACGGCTTGACGCTTGCAGCTGGCTTGCCGTATCAGTCTGGCTTTGGCAATGAATTCGCGACTGAGGCGTTGCCCAACGTCCTGCCGGTTGGCCGGAACTCGCCGCAGAAAGTCACCAGAGGCTTGTACGCGGAACAACTGTCAGGCACGGCATTTACGGCGCCGCGCGCACACAACCGGAGGTCGTGGCTCTATCGGGTGCGACCCGCGGCCGTCCATCGTCAGTTTGAGCCTATCGAAAACAACCGACTCGTCGGTGATTTCTCGACGGTCCCCAAAACTCCTCCGAACCAGCTTCGTTGGGACCCGCCGCCATTGGGCATAGAGCCGGTCGACTTCGTCGATTCGCTGGTGACGATGGCCGGTAACGGCTCCTCCGATTCAATGTCGGGCTGTGCGATTCATCTGTATGCCGCGACGCAGTCGATGAAAGATCGTTTCTTCTATTCGGCCGACGGCGAATTGTTGATCGTGCCACAAGAGGGTCGCCTGACGCTTGCGACCGAACTTGGCGCGCTCGACGTGGAACCGTTCGAGATCGCCGTGGTGCCGCGCGGCGTACGTTTCGGGGTTACGCTGCCGAATGGGTCGGCTCGCGGTTACATCTGCGAAAACTTCGGCGCGCTGCTCGATCTGCCGGACCTTGGCCCGATTGGGTCGAACGGCCTGGCCAATCCGCGGGATTTCCTGACGCCGGTCGCCGCATTCGAAGATCGCGAAGGCGATTTTGAACTGGTCGCCAAGTTTGGTGGACACTTATGGCGTGCCGATATAGATCATTCGCCGCTTGACGTCGTGGCCTGGCACGGTAACTACGCGCCTTACAAGTACGACTTGCGTCACTTCAACACCATTGGATCGATTAGCTTCGACCATCCTGATCCCTCAATCTTTCTCGTGCTGCAATCGCCAAGTGACACGGAAGGCGTGCATTCGCTCGACTTCGTGATTTTTCCGCCGCGCTGGCTCGTGGCCGAGGACACGTTCCGGCCGCCCTGGTTTCATCGCAATGTCGCGAGCGAATTTATGGGCCTGATTCACGGAACATACGACGCAAAGGAAGAAGGCTTCGTGCCGGGAGGGGCGAGCCTGCATAACTGCATGTCCGGTCACGGTCCAGACGCAGAGACGTTCGAAAAGGCCTCGAACAGCGATACGACGAAGCCGCACAAGGTGGACGACACGATGGCCTTCATGTTCGAGACGCCGCGTGTCATTCGACCGACGGAATTCGCGCTCAAAACATCGCAGTTACAAGCCGAATACTTTGAGTGCTGGCAAGGGCTTAAAAACAACTTCGCGAAGGAGAACAACGCATGAACGTGGCGCAAGGTGACACCTGGCAGGTGGCCAACGATCCGAAGCTGAGGAGCTGGCTCGAGTCGGCCAACGGCCCGGATTGCGATTTCCCGATTCAGAACCTGCCGTTCGGTGTTTTCAGCGATCGCGCAAACGCGTCGGCGCGGGTCGGCGTAGCGATTGGGGATTCGATTGTCGATCTGGCAGTGCTTACAAAAGAAGGCCTGCTTCCGCAAGACGCGGCACTGTTCGATCGTGCGTCACTGAATGCTTTCATTGCGACGGGGAGAGCACAATGGCGAGCGCTGCGCACGAGACTGTCCGCTTTGCTGCAGGCGGACAACGCGGAATTGCGCGACGACGCGGCGTTGCGCAAGCGCGCATTGATCGCGCAAGCTGACGCGCGGCTGCACCTTCCGGTGGAAATCCCCGGCTACACCGATTTCTATTCGTCGCGAGAGCATGCGACGAACGTTGGATCGATGTTCCGCGATCCCAAGAACGCGCTCTTGCCAAACTGGCTTGAGATTCCGATCGGTTACAACGGACGTGCGTCATCAGTCGTTGTGAGCGGCACGCCAGTCATGCGACCCAACGGGCAGATCAAACTGCCGGACAGCGAGCGGCCCGTCTTCGGCGCCTGCCGAAAACTCGACATCGAACTTGAGATGGGCTTTATCGTTGGTGTCGGCAGCACGCTAGGGGATGCGGTCCCTTGCGAAAGCGCGGAGGACCACATCTTCGGAATGGTGTTGCTCAATGACTGGAGCGCACGCGACATACAGCAATGGGAGTATGTCCCCCTCGGACCGTTTAATTCGAAGGGATTTGCGACGACCATCTCGCCGTGGATTGTGACGCTGGACGCCCTCGAGCCGTTCCGGTGTCAGCAGCCGGAGCAGAAGCCGCAGCCGCTCTCCTATCTGCGTCACTCAGGCGAGCATGCGTTCAACATCCATCTTGCAGTCGATCTGCGCGCGAGCGGTGAGTCGCAAGCGCAGACGGTCTCCCGCACCAACTTCCGCTACATGTACTGGTCGATGGCGCAGCAGCTCGCGCATCACACCAGCGGCGGCTGTAATGTACGCATCGGCGACCTCATGGGTTCCGGCACCATTAGCGGACCGACGCCGGCCTCCTGCGGCTCGCTGCTCGAATCGACGTGGAACGGGCAGCGTCCCTTGCAACTTGCGTCGGGGCAAACGCGGGCTTTCATCCACGACGGCGACGAACTGACATTGCGCGGATGGTGTCAGGGCGACGGTTATCGCGTCGGCTTCGGCGCGTGCGCGGGAACGATCCTTCCGGCGAGAGAAACCGCATGAGCGCGTTCACGCTGCACGGCTACTTTCGCAGTTCGGCGTCGTTTCGTGTTCGCATCGCGCTCAATCTCAAGGGCATTCCCTATGATCAGGCGCCGGTGCATCTCGTGCGCGATGGCGGCGAGCAGCATCAGGCGTCCTATCGCGCGATCAATCCGGACGGTCTCGTGCCGTCGCTCACATGCGATGACGGCAGCGTGCTCACGCAGTCGCTTGCGATCATTGAATACCTCGACGAGTGTTTTCCGACGCCGGCGTTGCTGCCTGGATCGGCGGTGGATCGCGCTTTTGTGCGTTCCGTCGCATTGCAGATCGCGTGCGAGATTCACCCGATCGCCAATCTGCGCGTTCTCAGATATCTGCGCGGCGAGCTCGGCACATCGGAGCCGCAGAAGGACGCGTGGTACCGGCATTGGATCGATCTCGGCTTCGCCTCGCTCGAAGCAAAGCTGACGTCGGACGCGCGCCCGGGACGTTTCGTTTTCGGCGATACGCCCACGCTCGCCGATATCTTTCTCGTCCCGCAAGTGTGGAACGCGCGCCGCTTCTCGATTCCCCTCGACACCTATCCGACGATCCGCCGCATCGCCGATCACGCTATGCAGAATGGAGCGTTCGCCGCTGCCGAGCCTGCGCGGCAGCCGGACGCTTAACGCTTGAAGCTTGCTGACGTCGCCGCGCCACCGCTAAGACTGCATCACGGGAAGTGAATCAGAAAACTGATCGTGATTTTCATGCGCGACAGATGACTGTCCGCTAGCGGATTCTGAGCTGTCGTTTGTACTCGCCGGAGTCCGCATGGGCGAATGGCGGATACTGGCCGAACCGAGTCGGACGAACTGACGCTGCCTGTTCGGTCTAGTCCAGCCTTATACATTTAAACCATGCGTCGCTAGCGTCGGATCGCGGGCGTCACGGCGATGTGTCCGCTTTTCACAGCGGCTCGGCGTGAACATTCCGGTGCTGTCCGCCCGCGCTTCGCCGCCTGCTACTCCGTCTGCTGGCGCCGGTATTCGTCCTGTTTCATCCGCATGTACTGCTGCCGGTCGATTTCGTGCAGCTGCCGCGCATATTGCTCGCTGGAATTGAACCACGTGCTCAGGCGTTGCTCGAGCTGCTTGTCGGGCGGGCTCGATAGCGCGGCAAGATAGGCATCGATGGCCAGGTAGTAGCGTATGGTGTTGCGCTCCACGAGGCCTCGTATGCCATCGACGTATTCCACTTGTGCCGCGGACGGACTTGCGACGTTGGTGAAGCCGACCTTGCCGCGGTCGAATGTTGCCAGAAAGCTTTTCATCGCAAGGCGCCCGACCAGGCCATAGCTGAATGCATAGGTCAGATGCAGGAACGTGTGGTTGCTACCGAGCTGCACCGCTTCCAGGACGATCTGATAATCCCGGGTGTTCAACGGCCCGCTGTCGGCGTGGAGTTTGACCTTGAAGTATCCCGGGGCCCGGGCCGCCGCGTCGTAACGGAAATACAGGCGATACGTGGCCGGGAGCTCCGCGGCCGCTTCCCGTTTGCTGATATTCAGGGTCAGCATGTTGTCGCTATTGTTGCCGGCGGCACGGCAGTACTTGATGTTCGGATGCAGGATCAACAGCTCGCACCAGTTCGCGAGGCCCTGCGACTGGTAATCAAGGACGTTGCTGACGGTCGCGAACGGGTAGTCCACTTCTGCGTACACTTCGCCCGTGACCGTGGAGAACGACTCCTGCGAATCAAGATACAGCCGCCGATGAAACGCGTTGTTATCGAGCTGCGGTTTCAGATTCTGGTACAGCGCGCGCAAACGGGTGGCGTCGTCGGAGGTTCCAGCCCACACCCCCGCGCACGGCAGCCAACAGGCCGCCAGAACGATCAACGTCCACGCCTTCCTGCGTAGCGCGGCGCTCGCTGGGTTTCGGTCACGCTTGCTCATCAACGTGCTCCGGCTGACGACTCCGATGGGCGGCCCCATCGCACCTGTACACCTCGATCGCGGTCGCGGCTTGCGCGCGCGGCGCGCATGCGGCTATCCCGACGCCGATCGATTCCTGCTAATACTATGGCGCGCGTCGTGAAGATGGCATTAGGATTTCAGCCGATCGTTCAGCGGCCGGTCACGCGTGGGCACTCGGGTGACGCGCGTCGGCCGGTCCGCCGCTACATCTTCGACAATCAAACTTGCGTCACCCGCGTCGCGACCGCCGCGCCATCCGCGTCGCTCGTCCCTGGCGCAACTTCCTCCAGCGCCTGCCGCCCCGTTTCAACCCGCAGCAACCCGATCGCGACACACAGTACGCCGAGTGTCGCGCTGACCATCGCGATCACGCCTGACACGCCGAACGCCTGATAAAGCGCGAGTGCCAGCGCGGGCGTCCCGATCGACGACATCCGCCCGCACATCCCCGCGACGCCCGTGCCACGCAGCCGAACCTCGGTCGGAAACAGCTCCGGGATATACCCAAATAGCCCGAGCGTCGTGATCGTATAGATCGCACTGACGAGACAGAACCCGACCAGAATGATCGCCGTGGTGTCGCGCAGCGACACATACAGCCAGCCAAGCGCGATGCTCAGAATCGAAGCGATCACGATTCCCCTCGCACGGCCGATCCGGTCCGCGATCAGATACCCGATCAACCCGCCGACCGGCGACCCGATCGACATCAGGAACACGAAGCCGAGCGACTTGACGACCGACAACCCCTGCGTGACGAAAAACGTCGGCAGCCACGCGATGAAGCCATAGAGCCCGACGTTCACGCCGATCGCGGTCAGCGCGGCGACCGCCATGCGCCCACGCATCGCCTTCGAAAACAGCACGCTGAGCGGCACCTTCCCGACATGCAGATCCACGGTGCGCCGCACCGGCGGCAGCGCGCCGACCTGCTTGCTCACCTGCTGCTCGATCGCGGCAAGCGTCGCCTCCGCCTCGTCGAGCCGCCCGACGGATTCGAGCCAGCGCGGCGATTCCGGCATCCGCTTGCGCATGAACCACACGACCAGCGCACCGATACCGGCCAGTGCGAACATATAGCGCCAGCCGAGATGCGGAATGATCCAGTACCCCGCGGCCAGCGCGGCGAACAACCCGCTGTTGGTAATGATCGCCAGCAGCGACACCCACTTCCCGCGCGTGTGGGGCGGCACGAACTCGGCGAGCGTCCCGGCTGCAACGACCAGTTCCGCGCCGAGCCCGATCCCCATGATGAACCGCAGCACGATCAACCACTCGATGTCAGGCGCAAAACATGCGGCGATCGACGCGAGCCCGAACACCGCGAGATTGAGCTGATACGAATACCGCCGCCCGAGCCGGTCACCGACATACCCCGCGACGAACGCGCCGATCATCATCCCGACGAACGTCGACGACACGAACATCGCGCCATGCCGCAGATCGGTGAAGCCGTCCTTGACCATCGACGCGACCGAGCCGTTGGCGAGATAGATGTCGAATGCGTCGAGGAACGCGCCGCCGGCGATCAGCCCGAGGATCTTCCAGTGGAACCTTGAAACGGGCAGCCGGTCGAGCCGGCCGGCGGCATTGACGGTATTCGCCATGATGTCTCCAGATGTGGCGCTCTCGCGTCTGCTGACCAGACGCGGAGACGCTTCGATAGTGTGATGAGGGGCGCGCTTCGCTCAGCGCGGAAAGGCACGATCAGACCGCACCGGATGCATGCAACGTGTGAATCTGTTCATCGGCATAGCCGAGCTCGCGCAGCACGGCGTCGGTATGCTGTCCGAGCGCCGGCACGGGATCCATGCGCGGCTCGTCGCTCGGTGCGATGCCGGGCGGCAGCAGCGCGGGAATCTCTCCGGCGGGCGTGTCGACCCGCGTCCAGCGGTGCCGGGCGGCGAGTTGCTCATGCGTCCACACGCGATGCATGTCGTTCATCCGCGCGTTCGCGATGCCGGCCAGCTCGAGCCGGTCGATCACGTCGGCGGCCGTCAGCGTCGAGAACGCGCGGACGATGACGGATGCAAGGTCGTCGCGATTCGCGACGCGGCGGCTGTTCGACCCGAAGCGCTCGTCGGCCGCGAGCTCGGGCATGCGTAGCACGGTCTCGCAGAAGCTTTTCCATTCGCGCTCGTTCTGCAGGCCCAGCATCACGGTGTGGCCGTCGCCGGCCTTGAACGGACCGTACGGAAAGATCGTCGCGTGCGACGCGCCGGCTTGCCGCGGCGGCGGCTGGCCGTCGATCGCGTAGTAGAGCGGATAGCTCATCCACTCGACCATGCTTTCGAGCATCGATACGTCGATGTGCCGGCCGCATCCGGTGCGGCCGCGCGCGATCAGCGCGGCGAGGATGTTCGAATACGCATACATGCCCGCCGCGATATCGGCGATCGAGCAGCCGGCCTTGGCCGGCTCGCCGTCGGAGCCGGTAATGCTCAGGAATCCGGATTCACTCTGGATCAGCAGGTCGTACGCCTTCTTGTCGCGAAACGGCCCGTCGAGCCCATAGCCGGAGACGTCGCAGACGATCAGCCGCGGATAGCGCTCGCGCAGCGTGTCGTAGTCGAGCCCCAGGCGCTGCGTCGCGCCGGGTGCGAGGTTCTGCACGAACACGTCGGCGTCCGCGAGCAGCTTGTGCACGACGTCGAGCGCCGCGGGCTGCTTGACGTCGAGCGTGATGCTTTCCTTCGAGCGGTTGGTCCACACGAAGTGCGACGCGAGTCCCGACACGCGTTCGTCGTAGCCTCGCGCGAAATCGCCGACACCCGGCCGTTCGATCTTGATCACGCGCGCGCCGAGATCGGCGAGCTGACGCGTGCAGAACGGCGCGGCGATCGCATGCTCGAACGTGACGACCTTGATGCCTTCCAGTGGACGCATGTTCGTCGCCCCCGTCAGAACGACCGCGGCAGGCCGAGGATGTGCTCCGCGACATACGACAGGATCAGGTTCGTCGAGATCGGCGCGACCTGGTACAGGCGCGTTTCGCGGAACTTGCGCTCGACGTCGTATTCGCACGCGAAACCGAAGCCGCCGTGGAACTGCAGGCACGCGTTCGCGGCTTCCCACGACGCATCGGCCGCGAGCAGCTTCGCCATGTTCGCCTGCGCGCCGCACGGTTCGTGCGCGTCGAACCGGCGCGCGGCCTCGAAGCGCATCAGGCTCGCGGCCTCGACGTTGATGAACGAGCGGGCGATCGGAAACTGCACGCCTTGGTTCTGGCCGATCGGGCGGCCGAACACGACGCGATCCTTCACGTACTGCGACACCTTGTCGACGAACCAGTAGCCGTCGCCGATGCATTCGGCGGCGATCAGCGTGCGCTCGGCATTGAGCCCGTCGAGGATGTACCGGAAGCCCTGGCCTTCGTCGCCGATCAGGTTCTCGGCAGGGATCTCGAGGTTGTCGAAGAACAGCTCGTTCGTCTCGTGGTTGACCATGTTCGGAATCGGGCGCACGGTCATCCCGTTGCCGATCGCGTGATGCAGATCGACGATGAAGATCGACATCCCCTCCGACTTCTTCTGCACGTCCGACAGCGGCGTCGTGCGCGCGAGCAGGATCATCAGGTCGGAGTGCTGCACGCGCGAGATCCACACCTTCTGGCCATTGATCACGTAGCGGTCGCCCTTGCGCACGGCGGTCGTCTTGATCTTCGTCGTGTCGGTGCCGGTGGTCGGCTCGGTCACGCCCATCGACTGCAGGCGCAGTTCGCCGCTCGCGATCTTCGGCAGATAGCGCTGCTTCTGCTCGGCCGAGCCGTGGCGCAGCAGCGTGCCCATGTTGTACATCTGGCCGTGGCACGCGCCGGAGTTGCCGCCCGCGCGGTTGATTTCCTCCATGATCACCGACGCCTCGGTCAGCCCGAGGCCGGAGCCGCCGTATTCCTGCGGAATCAGCGCGGCGAGCCAGCCGGCTTTCGTCAGCGCGTCGACGAACGCTTCGGGATAGCCGCGCGCTTCGTCGATCCCGCGGAAATAGTCGGCGGGAAACTCGCCACACAGGTCGCGAACGGCTTCGCGAATGTCTTGGTACGCGTCGGTAGGATTCATGGGTCGTAGCGGGGGAAGCGTCGGAATGGGTCAGGCGAGGGTCGCGCTCGCGGACATGGTCAGCCAGCCGTCGTGGTCGTTCGCCCAGAGCTCGACGGTCTTGCCGTCGTCGGCGAGGCGGCCGCACACGCTGAAGCGGTGGCCGAGAAAGGTCGGCCGCACCGCGCGATACGCGTATTCGCTGATCGTCGCGCCGGGCAGCGAGCGCGTGACGAGGTCGAGCAGCAGCGTCGAGATCAGCGGCCCGTGCACGACGAGATCCGGATAGCCTTCGACGTCGCGCGCGTAGGTACGGTCGTAATGAATGCGATGGCCGTTGAAGGTCAGCGCGGAATAGCGGAACAGCATCACTTCGTCCGGCGTGATGTCGCGCCGCCATTGCGCATGGTCGGGCGCGGCCTTCGGCGGGGGCGCGACGGCGCCGGGCGCGGGCGCGGGCGCGCCGCGATAGACGATGTCGTGTTCCTCGCGGATCGCGACTTCGCCCGCGGCTTCGATCACGTGCTCGACGGTCACGAAGCCGAGCGTGCCGCTGCGGCCTTCCTTGCGCTCGACCGACAGCACACGCGACGTGCGCGTCGCGATCGCGCCGATCGGCAGCGGGCGTTCGAACGTCAGCCGGCCGCCGGCCCACATGCGGCGCGGCAGCCCGAGGTCCGGCAGGAAGCCGCCCTTGCGCGGATGGCCGTCGGGGCCGAGCTCGGCCTGCTGCGCGATCGACCAGAAATACAGCCAGTGCCAGCCGGGCGGCAACGCATCGCCGGCGGCGGGAACGGTCGGGTGATCGAGCGTGGCCGCGAGTGCGACCGCTCGTTCGGCGCTGATGAGGTCCGTCGTGACTTGCCGGACATCGTCACTGGCATTCGACCGGGGAGCATTCACTGTCACCTCCATCGCCGGGCGGCCGGCGCTTCTGACTGGGCATGAAGTGACTGTAGGTGAAGCACGGGCGTGGCGGAAATACCGTTTGAATGTACCCGTCATAGGGGTACCCTATGGCTTTCGCTTCGATCGAACCGCCATGGATATCCGTCAGCTCCGCTACTTCGTCAGCATCGTGGAATACGGGAGCCTCGGGAAAGCGGCCGAAAAACTCTTCGTCGCGCAACCGTCGCTGAGCCAGCAGATCGCGAAGCTCGAAGGCGACCTCGGCGTCGCGCTGCTGGTGCGCAGCCCGCAGGGCGTGAAACCGACCGCGGCCGGGCAGGCGCTGTACCGCCATGCGCGGCTCGTGCTGCGGCAGATGGAGCAACTGCGCCAGGAAGTGCGGGAAGGCGCGGGCAGTGAGTCGGGCACGGTCGCCGTGGGGTTTCCGACCACGATGACGTCGATCCTCGCGGTGCCGCTGTTCGAACGGATCCGGGCGCGTTATCCGGGCATCCGGCTGCAGTACATCGAGACCATGAGCGGCTTCATCAACGAGCTCCTGGCGAACGGGCGGCTCGACCTCGCGATCCTGTTCCGCGAATCGAACACCACCGGTATTACCGCGATGCCGCTGTTCGACGAGGTGCTGTATCTGCTCGGCGAGCCGGGCGGCGCGGTGCCATCGCGCGCGCGAACCTGTTCCCTCGCGTCGCTCGCCGGCGTGCCGTTCGTCGCGCCGGGCGTGCAGAACGGGCTGCGCCTGTTGCTCGAGCGCACGTTCGCGCGCGAAGAGGTGCCGCTGAACATCGTCGCGGATATCGATTCGTTGCCGACGATGATATCGCTCGCGCAGGCCGGCCTCGCGTGCACGATCCTGCCTGCTTCCGCGCTGGCGTCGCGCGAGCCGTCGAGCCGGCCGAAGATGCGCCGGATCGTCGAGCCGGAGATTCGCCGGCCCGCGAGCCTGTGCTGGTCGAACACGTCCCCCGTCAATTCCGCCGCGCTGGCCGTGCGGCAAACGATCGTCGAGCTGATCGGCGAACTGGCCGCAAGCGGCGCGTGGACGGGCATCACGCTGCGCGCGTGCGATGCCACGCCGTCGTGACGGGTGGGATGCGGTGGGTTCGTGGGTTCATGCGCAGCAACCTGCCCGGCGCCGTGGTTGCGTCAGCCAAACGCTGATCCCGATTACGCCAGCGGCGCGACCGACGCACCCGTGATCCCGTGGCGCTTCAACGCATCCGCGACGAAGCCCGACGCCTTCATCTCCTCGACGAACGCGCCGAGCAACGCGGCGGCCGCTTCGCCGCGGCTCTTCGGTACGCCCATCGCCTGACGGATCACCATGAAGCGCTCGTCGAGCAGGCGCAGGCCGGGCGTCTTCGCCGCATCGGCTTCGAGTTGCTGCTTCACGCCCGCCGCGACTTCGAGCTGCTGTTCGACGAACGTCTGCACGACAGCCTGCGACGTCGGCGCGCGCACGATCTGCGCGGCTTTCAGCTCACGCGTGAGGAACAGGTCGTACGCGCTGCCCTTGCCCACCGTCACGCGGTTGTGCGGCTGGTCGACGTCCGCATTGCCGCGGATCGGCGAATCGTCGCGCACGAGATAGAAACCTTCGATCAGCACGTAGGGCGCGGTGAACGCGACCGTTTCGCCGCGCAGCGGATCGACCGCGAAGAAGCCGAAATCGACGCGCTCTTCGGTCAGCGCCTGCACGGACTTGCCGGCGGCGTCGAACACCACGAGCTCGAGCTCGGCCGATAGCCGCTCGGCGAACGCGCGCGCGAGGTCGATCGACACGCCAAATGGCTCGCCGGTGGCCGCGTCGCGATTCGCGAGGATCGGGTTGCCGAGATTGATCGACGCGCGCAGCTTGCCGGTCGGCATGAACGCGGAGAGGACGGAAGGGTCGATGGTCATGAAAGCCTCGCGGGGAATCGGTGCGCCGGTCGCACGGGCGCTCGGGGTCTCAGAATGGCACCGATGCGCGACAGCGCATCGAGCGTATTCGGGGTTACTTGACCGCCACTTCCGTATGCACGACTTGCGGCGGGCTCTTGAAGAACGGCCCGGCCAACTGCCGCCAGGCCTGGAAGTCGTCCGATTGCCGGAAATGCACCATGTGATCGTCCACGGTGTCCCACTTGACGACGAGCAGGTAGCCGCCGCTGCGCTCGATCACGCGGTGCAGCTCGGCGCCGCCGCAGCCGCGCGCCCGCGCGAACAGCGGGAGTGCCTGGCGAACCGCCGCCTCGAAGGGCTCGGCCTGCGACGGGTCGATTTCGAGCGATGCCATTTCCAGAATCATGAATGCTCCATACAGGTTGAAAGATGCGAACGGATCGGGATGCGACGCGCGCCGCGCACCGCGCATCCGGCAACGATACCGTAATTCAGCCTCCCGCTCGGCCGAGCCGCCTGATGGCGTACCGCGAGGCCGTCGATCGCGACCAGGCGGTGCCGCGAGCACTTGACGCAGATCGACCTGCTGCTTGCCGATCGGCGCGAGGCGGCGGCTGACTTCATCAAGTTTCACGTGCACAATGCGATTCGCGAGAAGACGGGCGATCGACGTGCGCGGCCCGGCATCGAGACCGCCTGATTGCCACGCTGCATTCGTTTCCGGAGAGAGGAGCTCGACATGGCAGAACTGGACGACGCGCTTTACGAGCGGATCGGCGCGCTGAGCGAGGCGGGCGATGCGTTGGTGGAAGACGGGGACTACGCAGGCGCGCTGGAAAAATATTGGCAAGCGTTCGACCTGCTTCCCGAACCGAGGACCAACTGGGAGGCCGGAACCTGGTTGATGGCAGCCGTCGGCGACACGAATTTCCATCAAGGCGACTACGAGGCCGGACGCGACAATCTCGGCCATGCGATGCATTTCCCCGACGCGATCGGCAATCCGTTTCTGCATCTGAGGCTCGGTCAGTGCCAGTTCGAGCTCGGCAATCTCGACCGTGCCGCGGACGAGTTGATGCGTGCCTACATGGGTGGCGGCCCTGAGCTGTTCGAGGACGAGGACGACAAATACCTGCGGTTCCTGGGCACGCGGGCGGAAGGGATCAAGGCACCCTGATACGAACGTTCGCTCCGCGCGCGGATCAGCGTTTTCCCCGATGTGGAAGCGGCCGCCGAGGCCGATGTCACAGAGGTAGTGAAGACAATTGATCCGAGGCCAATTATGACGACATCCGCGATGAACGGAGCGAACGATGCACTACCCGAAACGATCGCCGAAGCCGCATCCGGCGACACCGCCGCCGCTGCGTCGATCCTGCTGGTCGACGATGAGCCGAGCGTGCTGTCCGCGCTCAAGCGCGTGTTGCGGCCCGCGCGCTACGGCGTCCTGACTGCCGACAGCGGCGAAGCGGCGCTCGAGATCCTGGCGTCGACCGAAGTCGACCTGATCGTGTCCGACATGCGGATGCCGAACATGAGCGGCGCGGCATTTCTGTCGCGCGCCCGCTCGCTGTACCCGGACACGATGCGCATCCTGCTGACCGGCTATTCCGACATCGCGTCGATCGTGGAGGCCGTCAACGAAGGCGGCGTGTACCGCTACCTGAACAAGCCGTGGGACGACCACGACCTGCTGATGACGATCGAGCAGGCGCTCGAGCAGCGGCGCTTGCGCGCCGAAGCCGCGCGGCTCGCCGCTTTGACCGAAGCGCAAAACGAAACGCTGCGCCGCTTCAATACGGAACTCGAAACACAGGTGCGCGCGCGCACCGAGGAACTCGCGCAAACCGTGCTGTTCCTCGAAGCGGCGCAGGCCGACCTGAAAAGCAGTTTCACCGCGATGGTCCAGGTGTGCGCGAGCATGATCGAACTGCGTTGCGGGACTGCCGGCGGGCATGCGATGCGCGTCGGCGAGATCGCGCGGCATCTCGCGCTGTCGGCCGGGATGAGCAACCTGCACGCGCAGGACGTCTATTTCGCGGGGCTGCTGCACGGCATCGGCAAGCTGTCGCTGCCCGACGAGCTGCTGCACAAGCCGCTCGTGAAGATGACGACGGACGAACACAGCCTGTTCCAGCAGCATCCGCTGCGCGCGCAGATGGTGCTCACGCCGGTCGCGCAGTTGCACAAGGTCGCGTCGATCGTGCTGCACCAGTACGAGCGATACAACGGGCGCGGCACACCGGACGGCCTGACGGGCGACGCGATTCCGCTCGGCTCGCGGATCGTCGCGATCGCGCGCGACTTCGAAGGGCTGCGCAACGGCGAGATCGGTGCGCCGCATTCGGTCGAGCAGGCGATTGACGTGCTGCGCTCGCAGGCCGGCGTGCGTTACGACCCGCGGCTCGTCGCGCGCTTCATCGAACTGATGCGGCATCCGGCGAGCCTCGGCATCGCGACTTCCGTCGCGGAGGTTCAGTCCGCGCAACTGCGCGAAGGGATGCAGCTCGCCGACGATCTGCGCACGCATCGCGGCGTGCTGCTGATGACGAAGGGCAGCGTGATGTCGGCGCACCAGATCGAGCTCGTGCGTCGCTTCGAGGCGCGCGAAGGGACTTCGTTCGACATCCTGGTGCTGACCGGTGCCGGCGCGTCGAAACAGGCGCCGGCCGACGCGGCGCCGCCGGCCTGACGTCGCATACTGCACGCCCGCGGCGCGCGATCGTCCGTGCGCCGCGGCAACGCGTTCCGCTCGACCGAGGGTTCGATCATGCATGGCACCTACGATCCGCTGCTTGTCCTGCTGTCGCTCGTCATCGCGACGCTGGCCTCCTATACGGCGCTCGACCTGGCCGCGTTCATTTCGCTGCTCGACAACCCGAAGCTCAAGCGCGCATGGCTGGGCGGCGGCGCGGCCGCGATGGGCACCGGCATCTGGTCGATGCATTTCGTCGGCATGCTGGCGCTGTCGCTGCCGATCCCGCTCGGCTATGCGCTGCCGGATACCGTCGCGTCGCTCGCCATCGCGGTGCTCGTGTCGTATTTCGCGCTGAACATCGTCACGCGTGCACGGTTGAGCCGCCGGCGCCTGCTCGCGGGCGGCGCGCTGATGGGCGCCGGGATCGTCGGGATGCATTACACGGGGATGGCCGCGATGCGCATGGCGCCCGGCATTCGCTACGATCCCGTGCTGTTCGCGGCGTCGATCGGCATCGCGGTGATCGCGTCGACCGCCGCGCTCTGGATGGCGCAGGCGCTGCGCGTGCAACAGGCGCGCCATGCGACCGCGCTGCGCATCGGGGCGGCGCTGATCATGGGCATCGCCATCACGGGCATGCACTACACGGCGATGGCGGCCGCGCATTTCGCGCTGGATGCGCGATGCGGCGCGGCGAACGGGATCGATGGGCCGTGGCTTGCGACGACGATCGCGCTGTTCACGACGGCGACGCTGATCGTCACGCTGCTGGTGTCCCGTTTCGATGCGCGGACAACCTTTCTGCGCGGGATGACGGATACGCTCGAGCGGCTGGTGCGCGTGCGGACCGCGGAACTCGAAACGGCGTTGCGACGCTACGAGCAGACGACGGCGATGCTGCAGCGCACCCGCGAAAACATGGCGACCGAGATCGACGAGCGCAAGGCGGCGCAGATCCGGCTCGAGCAGGAGAAGGACGAACAGCGACGCCTGCTGCGCGCGCTCGAGGAAACGCACGTGCAGCTGCTGCAGTCGGAAAAACTCGCATCGATCGGCCAGCTCGCGGCCGGCGTCGCGCACGAGATCAACAATCCGGTCGGCTTCATCAGCGCGAACCTCAACACGCTGAAGACGTGGGTACGCAGCCTGCTCGACGTGATCGCCGCGCACGAGGCCGCGCTGCCGCAGCTGGAACCCGCCCAACGCGACGCGCTGGCCGCGATGGGGCGCGCCGCCGATCTGGACTACGTGCGCGACGAGATCGCGACGCTGATCGACGAGTCGATCGACGGCGCGCTGCGGGTGCGGCGGATCGTGCAGGACCTGCGTGATTTCTCGCGGCCGGGCAGCGGAGAATGGTGCGTCGCCGACATCCACGCGGGCCTCGAGAGCACGCTCAACGTCGTCCACAACGAACTCAAGTACAAGGCCGACATCGTGCGCGAGTACGGTGACCTGCCGCCCGTCGAATGCCTGCCGTCGCAATTGAACCAGGTGTTCATGAACCTGCTCGTCAACGCGGCGCACGCGATTCCCGAGCGCGGCGTGATCACGATCCGTACGTCGAGCGACGACGAACATGTGTCGATCGCGATCAGCGACACCGGCACCGGCATGACGCCCGACATCGTGCGGCGGATCTTCGATCCGTTCTTCACGACGAAGCCGGTCGGGCAGGGCACGGGGCTCGGCTTGTCGGTGTCGCACGGCATCGTCGAGCGCCACCGCGGCACAATCGACGTGACGAGCGAGCCGGGGCGCGGTACCACCTTCCGCATTCGGCTGCCGATCCGGCGCGCAGAGACGAGCGCGAGCGCGAGCGCGAGCGAGAGCGAGAGCGAGAGCATGAGCATGAGCGAGACGGCGGCAGTCGGGCAGCGCGCGTGAGCGCGAGGCGGGGCAGCGTCGCCGCTACCGCTTGCGCCGCCGCCTTCGAAAGAAATTCCAGAACATCGCGGTCGCGTCCGGCCCCGTCGCGGAGTGGAACGCTTCACGCGGATCGCCGCCGCTCCACGCGTGTGCGAGGCGGCGCACGATGCAGACGCGGACGATCACCCGGCCGCCGCGCAGATAGTCCGTGTAATCCGCGTCGTCATGCATGTAGGTGTGCCGCTCGCCGACGCGCAGTTCACCGTGTTCGTCGACGAGCCGATTGATCCGCGCGAACGCGACGCCGAGCTGCAGCGCGTTCTGTTCGGCGACGACCGTGTCGAGCCCGCCATGCATGACGAGCGCGGGCATGCCCGGATACGCGCGCACGTCGACGCATGCGTCGACCACGTGTATCGGGTCGTCGCGCAGGCCGCGGCGCATCAGGCTCATCGCGGCCATCGTCGACAACGGCGGCGCGATGGCCGGGCCGGAATGCAGGCCGACGGCCGCGAACAGCTCGGGATACGCGATCGCCAGTTGCGCGGCCAGCCCGGCGCCGGCCGACATGCCGGCCAGATAGATCCGGTCGCGGTCGAACCCGCGCGCCTGCACGATCGCGTCGATCAGCGACGCGACCGCCGGAAGCTCCGATTGCGACGCATCGCCATGCCAGTTCCAGCAGCGATGCGCGTGCGCGGTCTTCGCCTGTTCGGGGAACAGCACGGCAAACCCGGCACGCTCCGCGACGCGGCATATGCGCGTGCCCGCGGCGAACGACTCGGCGGTCTGCTTGCAGCCGTGCAGCATGACGACGACCGGCATGCTCGTGGTCGTTACCGGGGCGGCGGGCAGGTACAGCGCGTACGCCAGATGGTTGACGAGGCGGCCGGCGGTCGGGCGCGCGGAATGAAACGAACGCAGCCAGGTGCCCGGTGCGTGGCGCGGCGACGGATGGGCGGCCGGCGCCGGCGCGCGGGTGCGGCGCGGGGTCCGTACAGTGGCGGCGCGTTTGGCCGACGCCGCCGGTTTGGCTGTCTTGCGTTTCGGTCGCGTGCTCGTCGCGGCGGAAAACAGGTCGAATGGCCGTAGCCAGAGGCTGGTTTTTTTCCTGGGCATGGACGAATCTCGTGCCGGCGGCGCGCGCCACAGCTTGCGGCGCGGCCGGCCGTCGGATGGAAGTCGAATGCGGGCAGAGCACGATTCGTGCTTGCGGAAGCGGCCGCGTCGCAGCGGTCGCGCAGGGCCGAACACGAAGGCGGGTGGCGAAGTAAATGCCATGCCATGCGACATCATTACAGCCAGGTCGCGATTCAGACGGGCCACCCGGCATGCTAGCAGGCGTCACTCGAATCGGGTGCGATGGTTTCGTGACGGATCGATGAATGCTTCGACCCTGTCGTGGGGCTGGGCATCGGTGCCGCCGTGCCGCGCGAGGTTTTCGCGGCAGCGATCGACGATACCGTTTCGTCCGGACTGACGAAGCGCAGTGGGATATCCCGCACGCCTATTCCGGCTGTCGCCACCGTAAATCTTACCGATACGTCCACACCCGATGCATCACGAACATCGTCGGCGGGATCAGCAGCGCGATCGCGACGATGGCCCAGCCGCGCGGCACGTCGAGCAGTTCGGCGGCGCGCGCGAGCAGCATCGTTTCGACGAATCCGGCCAGCGCGACCGTCAGATAGCGCACCAGATTGCGCGACTGCACCGTCGACGAGAAGCTCCACAGCGTATTCGCGAGATACGAGAACGCCGTCGCGCATACGAACGCGACGGCGTTCGCGAACACCTGCGTCGCATCGAACAGCGCATACATCGCGGATGCGACCAGCACGTGCAGCGCGGTCGAGCAAAGCCCGGACAGGCCGAAGCGCGCGAGTCGCACGCGCTCCGCGCAGAGCAGTTCGAACATCGCGATCTCCGCCGGTCAGCGCGAGCCGACCCGCACGCGGGCCGGCTGGACGCGGCGGCGTGCGGCCGTGCGGCGCGCATCGCGCGCGACCGGCAGCTCGATCACCTTGGCGTGCGCCTCGTAGCGGCGACGAATCAGATAGACGGGACGTTGCTTCGACTCGTCGTAGATGCGCCCGATATACTCGCCGACCACGCCGATGCCGATGAGCTCGATCCCGCCGATGAACAGCGTGACCGACAGCAGCGACGCGTAGCCGAGCACCGGGTTGCCGAACAGCAGCGTACGACCCACGATGAACGCGCCGTACAGGAAGGAAAGCGCGGCGATGCCCAGGCCGATATAGGTCCAGCTGCGCAGCGGCACGGTGCTGAAGCTCGTGATCCCCTCGAGCGCGAAGTTCCACAGCTTCCATCCGGAGAACTTCGAGTGCCCGGCGCTGCGCGCTTCGCGCTGGTACTCGATGATCACGGTCCGGTAGCCGACCCATGCGAACAGCCCCTTCATGAAGCGATGCCGCTCCGGCAGGCTGCGCAGCGCGTTCACGACCTTGCGATCCATCAGCCGGAAGTCGCCGACGTTCTCCGGCAGCTTCACGTCCGACAGCAGGTTGTGGACGCGGTAGTAGATCGAGGCGGCGGTGCGCTTCGCGAACGAATCGCAGGCGCGGTTGCTGCGCTTCGCGGCGACGACTTCCACCCCGTCGCGCCAGTGCTCGAGCATCACCGGAATCAGGCTCGGCGGATCCTGCAGGTCGGCGTCGAGCGGGATCACGGCGTCGCCGGCGGCTTCGTCGAGGCCGGCCGTCAGCGCCGCTTCCTTGCCGAAGTTGCGCGTGAGATCGATGACGCGCACGCGGCGGTCGCTCATGCTGATCCGGATCAGGCGTTCGAGCGTGTCGTCGCGGCTGCCATCGTTGACGCAGACGATCTCGAAGCGGATCGCGTCGAGGCCGGCCATCAACGGAATCACGACGTCGAAGAAGCGTTCGACGGCTTCGCCTTCGTTGTAGAACGGCACGACCAGCGAGACGAGTGGTGTGTAGAGTGATTCGCGCATGATGGTTCCCCTGTAGTCACGTGTCAGCGATCGGCGCGGAAGCTCGCGCGGCCGATGCGGCGCAGTCCGTGCGCCGGGCGGTGGTGCGATCGGACCGGATGCGTGAAACCGGTCTCGGTCGAGTGGTCGCGCGCGTCGGGCATCGACGGTGCGTCGTGTCTTTCCTGTGCAATCCGGGCGACGAGCAGCGCCAGCGATGCGAGCGTGACGAGCGGCATGAACTGGAACGACAGGTGCGGCACGACCAGCAGGCCGGCGAGCGGCATCACCCACATCAGCAGCAGCCATTCACGATCGAAGCGCCGCCAGCCGTGCGTCCACGCATAGCGTGCGTACCAGGCGATCACGAGGCCGTACCAGGTCAGGTCGTAGTCGTACAGATAAGGGCTGACGATCAGGCACGCGCACGCGAGGGTCGCCGCGCGCAGCGCATACGAACACGCGCCGCGCCACGCGTACACGACGGCGATCGCGGCGGTCGCGGCCGACAGCAGCTGCAGCACGCGCGCGACGGCGGCGGGCCAGCCGGCCATCGTGGCGAGTGCGAACACGGTCGGCATGCGTGCGAGCTTGGCGTGGCCGGCGCCGACGATCTGGTATGCGGCGTGCAAGCCGTGCGCGAATGCGACCCAGGCGTCGAAGCCGAACATCAGTGTCGACAGCGCGAAGCCGCTGGCGATCGTCGCGACCCATGCGGCCAGCGCACGCCATTGTCCGGCGCACAGCAGCGCGAGCGGGAACAGGATCGCCATCTGCGGCTTCATCGTCAGCAAACCGAAGCAGATGCCGGCGATGACGGGGCGGCGGTTCAGCGTGAGCAGCCCGACGCCGGCGAGCGTCGCGGTGAGCAGGCTTGTCTGCCCGACGATCACTGCGAGAAACGCGCCGGGGAACGCGAGCGCGCAGAGCAGCGCGCCCTCGCGCTGTACGGTTGCGCGGATCGTCGTCACGAACAGCGCGTAGGTGGCGCCCAGCCACAGCACCAGCGCGAACATGTACGGCAGCCAGCCGAGCGGCAGCACGAACATCAGCATCGTGGGCGGGTAGAGCCACGGCAGCGAGCCGTTCCTGGCGTTCATCAGCGGGAGCGCGACCTTCTCGACCTCGAACAGCGACGGCAGGTTCCACGCGTTGATCCCGAGGCCGTGCGCGGCGAGCCACGCGGCGCCCCAGATCGGCGCGACATCCTGTGCCAGGGGTTCAGGCAGGGATGTTTGAGACCAATGTACGCGCGCGAGATACACGAACATGAACAGCAGTTCGGCAAACAATACCGCTGCCGCATAGAGGCGCACCCGATCACGATTGAGCCAATGCGGGAAACGGCGTGGGCCTGCGATCGGCAGTTCGGGATGGGCGTCGACCGCCGAACCGACGTGCAGGAGGGAGAGCGGCGACTTCATTGTGCGCTCCGCGGCGCAAGGCTTGCGCGACGCACGACGACGAACAGGACGGCGAGCAGCACGACCGGGCCGATCTGCGGCAGCTTCGAGATCCGGTTGAACACCTCGAATACCGGCAGCAGCCACGCGAGCACGATCACGATCTGATCTCCCGGCAGCCAGCCGTCTTCCAGGCCGTGAGCGATTACGCAGAACACCGCGATGCCGAGCCACGCCAGTTCGTAACTCCACAGATAGGGTGTCGTCAACAGCGCGGCGACCGCCAGCGCCGCGCCGCACAGCCGCATGTCGGTCGTGCGGCGCCAGACATGGACCGCGGCTGCGATGGCGAGCAGTCCGACGGCGGCTTGCGCGGCGAGCGCGATCGGAATCGATGCACCCGCGAGCCGCAGCGCCGCGAACGTCGTCGGTGAAACGAACCAGTAGGCAGGCAGGGTGAAATGCATGCCGCGCACGATCGACATCGCGTGGGCCACGCCGGTCAGCGAGCTGATTCCGGTCAGCGCGATGCCGGCCACCACGAACAGCGTGGTCGTGAGCGCCGCCGCCGCGAAGGTGCGCCATGCACGCGCCGCGATCAGCACGAACGGAAACACCATCGCCATCTGCGGCTTGATGGCGAGCAGCCCGATCAGCACGCCGGCGACGATCGGGCGCGGGCCGACGAAATGCAGCGCGAGCGCGGCGATACCGGCGGTCAGGATGCTGTTCTGCCCATACAGCACGGACGCGAACACGCCGGAATAGGCGAGCACGACGAGCGCGGCGGCGCGCGGAACGGGCAGGTACGCACGCAGGCCCGACAGTCGCAGCACGGCGTACGCATAGCATAAAAGACTGCCCGCAAAAAAGAGGAAATACGCGGGCAGGAAAGGCACGAGGGCAATCGGCGCGACGAACAGCAGCATCGTCGGCGGATAAAGCCAGGGAAGCGATTGGTGACCCAGATAGGAACCGAACCGCGCTACCTCGGCATGAGAGAAGAAGACCGGATCGTAGATCGCTGCGGCATGGCCTTGCAGCACGAGTTGCGATGCGGTCCAGAAGACGGAGAAGTCGACGCCCGGCCGGGCGGTGGTTTGCGACGTGAAGGTATTGGTGACGGCGCCCCACGTGATCAGGAATCCAACACAGAGCATCAGCATGATGCAGCTGTACGGAATGATCCGGTCCGCTGTCAGCCATTGAGCACAGCGTTTGGCGCGATAGCGCACTCCACGATTGGCTGTGTACATGATGCCCCGTCTGCAGTGAAGGCCGCCTGGTGTGCCGCAGCCTTTTTGTGTTGTCGTGTATCCGGAGCGAATCGCATTCAATGGCGCTGTCCGGTGAATGCATTGTTGGAGAAAAAATCGCGTGACGCAAACCGCGGGCTGAATCGTGAAATATCGATTGGGCGGCGACATGGCTGAAAACCGGGTTTTTACGTCTGAAAAACCCGCGCCGGCGCAAATGATGTTTCTCGCTTGAAACATTCCGGGTTTTTCGCCGGTCCGGCACGTCGTGGAACCGGCGTCGGGAGAGCAGCCTCGCGGATTCGGGAAAGTCCCGAGAAAATTTTTTGGTGCCTTGCACAGCGCGGCGGCGCTCACGCCGGCACGCCAGGGCGACCGGCGCGCGTATATCAAATCTGAAACATTTCGCGCATCGGGCCGAAGCCCCACTGGTGGGCGAATCGCCCGAACCCTTGCTGCGCCTCGATTTCTTTCCGGCTGGCCTGCTCTTTGCGTCAAGGTCCGCACGACAGTCGACGATGTGACGAATGACCGGTTCAAGCAACGGACTCACCGAACCGGACTGAATCACCTGCGGAAAGCAACGGATCGAGGGCGCGTCGGGGAATACGCCGCCCAGGCCTTGAAAACCGCCGGAAACGTCGACCGAGCGAATAGGCGACGGCATCGTCCGCGCAACAAGAATCACATGACAGCGTTTGGGGAATAAAAATGAAAGACCGGAGCACGCCGCGGCTTGCATGCCGCGAAGAAAACCTGCAGCAACATCGACGCGTCAGCGTCGTCCTCTCGATCCGTATTCATGCCCGGGGCGGCCGTTTCGCCGTTCTGCTCGATCGCGCCATTCGCCTGATCGCAGCGCGCATGTACATCACTCGCATCAGCTCACCGACGATCTTTCCCGCGGCCAGGCTCTTACCCTGCCGTGTGCGTCGCTGAGCGCCGCATCCGAATTCATTTGTTGTGCCGGTAGTACCCCGCTCCCTGCGTCGATCCCCGACAACGGGATTTTCATAGTAATGCGAAAGGAGAAGAGCCATGTTCAAGTTCATCCAGAAGGTCCGCGGTTTCGTCCAAGACGAACAAGGCGTGACGGCCATCGAATACGGCCTGATCGCCGCGCTGATCGCAGTCACCCTCGTTGCAGCACTGACGTTGGTCGGCAAAGACCTCAACGACGTCTTCAACACGATTGCAGACGATCTCAACGCGGCCATCTGAATGGCGGGGCGGCGAACGGCGGGTCCGGCCCGTTCGTCGCCAATCCGTCGCGCGTGCAGGGCCGGACGCAACACCCACGGATGCAGGATGGAATGAACGGCGGATGGCTCGGCCGGTGCAGTGCTCGAGCCTCCCCCGCTCCTTGATCGACCGAATCGGAGGCCGCCATGCGGGCCAGGGAACGCGCGGTATCGGTATTGCGATGGATCGGCGACGACCAGGGCGTGACGTCGATCGAGTATGCGTTGATCGGGGCGCTGATCGCCACCCTCGTCATGGCAAGCGTAATGACGCTGGGAGGCTCGCTTGACGACACGTACAACATGATCGCGTCGGTCGTGACCGATGCGGTCAATACCGCACTGGGTCAGTGATCCCTGACATTACGTTCAATCGAGGTCCGCCATGTTGTTGCCTGCCCCGCTGCCTTACCCGGTTCCATTGTGCGTGACGCTGCTCGCGATCGTCGCGGCCAGCACCGACATCACGAGCCGACGCATTCCGAACCGGCTCGTCGCGCTCGGTCTGGTCGGCGCGCTGATCGCACAGTGCGCGCTGCACGGGATTCAGGCCGGTGCGCTTGCGTGGCTGGCGGGCGCGGCGACCGGCTTCGGCATGCTGCTGCCGTTCTATCTGCTGCGCGGAATGGCTGCGGGCGACGTGAAGCTGATGCTCGCGATCGGCGCATGGGTCGGCGCGCAGATGACGTTCTACATCGTGCTGGCCACCTTTCTGGTCGGCGGGATCGGCGCGATCGGCTTTGCGCTGCTGCGCGGACGCATGCGCCAGATGTGCGCGAACGTCTGGGCGCTGATCGCGCACCGCTCGACCGGCGCGTATGCAGGGGCAACCGACGGCCCCGTGGAATTCGCGTCGGTTGGCGCGTTGCCGTATGGCGTGGCGATAGCCGCCGGCACGCTGGGCATGCTGTTCGTTTCGTCTGTATAGCGTGACGAACCCGCAACGAGGATGAAACGCACATGAACACGATCCCCACCGAACCGAAACGCGACGCGCAGGTTGCACACCTGCCGTATCCGCCGCCGTCGCGGGAGGTGCATGCGAAACCGGGCGCGCTGCTGCCGCCGGCGCCGCGCTCGCTCGAGGAAACCGGCTTGACCCAGGCGTTCGTCGCAGGGCTCGTGCTGAAGTCGACGCTGGTGCTCGGTCGCCCGTCGTACGGTGTCCTGATCGAGCGCCACTGCCTGCCGCTCGCGGTGCTCGATGATGTCTTCGCGTTCCTGGTGCGCGAGCATCTGGTCGAACTGACCCATCGCGGCAAGACCGACCTCGACGTGACGTTCCGCCTGACCGACGCGGGCCGCGTGCTCGCGCTCGAAGAGCGTGCGCGCAGCAGCTACAGCGGCCCCGCGCCGGTGACGCTCGACGCGTATCTCGACTGCGTGTCCGACCATTCGGTGCGCAAGCTGCGCGTGTCCCAGAACGACGTGTGGGCCGTATTCGAAGGCGTCGTCATGGACACGGCGGTCCTCGATTCGGCGGCCGCCGCGCTCAACGCCGGCCGTCCGCTGCTGATCCACGGCCCCGCCGGCAGCGGCAAGACCTTCCTCGCGGAGCGCCTCGGCGCGCTGATGGGCGGCCACGTGCCGGTGCCGCACGCCATTTACGCCGCCGGTGAAGTGATCCAGATCTACGACCCGATCGTGCATGTCGACGCGGCGTCGCAAGCCGACGGCCAATCGGCCGATCGCCGCTGGCGCCTGTGCGAGCGGCCCGTCGTGATGTCCGGCGGCGAGCTGACGCTCGACGAGCTCGACCTGCGCCGCGACGAAGGAGCGGGCTTCTATCAGGCGCCGCCGCACATGAAGGCGAACATGGGCATGTACATCGTCGACGATCTCGGCCGCCAGCGCGTCGAGCCGCGCGACCTGCTCAACCGCTGGCTGCGCCCGCTCGACCGCGGCGTCGATTTCCTGACGCTCGAGTCCGGCAATCGTCTCGTGCTGCCGTTCGACGTCTGGCCGGTGTTCTCGAGCAACCTGGCACCGGAGCAGTTCGCCGATGACGCGTTCCTGCGCCGGCTCGGCTCCAAGCTTCACGTCGGCGCGATGTCGATCGACCACTACCGTGCGGTGTTCGATGCCGCATGCGTGTCGCTCGGGCTGGTGCCAGCGCAGGACGCATTCGACTATCTGCTGCACCGGCTGCACCTGCCGAGCGGCAAGGCCTATCTCGCATGCTTCCCGATGGATCTGCTGCGCCTCGTCGCCGCCGGCGCGCGGTATCGCGGCGATCCGCCCGAAGTGACGCACGACGCGCTGTACGACGCATGGGCCAGCTATTTCGGCACGGTGCCGGAGCGCGACGGCGGGCATCCGCCGCCTGTCGATCACGGCGGGCGCACGTACATAACCGGTTGAGCCGTTTCTTTCACGATTCGTTGAGGAGCATTGCCATGAAAAACAGTCGAGCGCTCATGATGCTGATCATCGCGATGGTCGCGGGGCTAGCCGCGGTCGTGTTCGCGTCCCGCTGGCTGATGAATACCTCCAGCAGCTCGGTCACGTCGGTCGCGGTGGCGACCACCGACCTGAACCTGGGCGAGCCGCTCGGGCCGAACCAGATCCACATGGTGAGCTGGCCGTCCGGCAGCGTGCCGACCGGCGCGTTCGCCGACACGAAGGAACTCGAAGGGCGCGTCGTACGCACGAGCCTCGCTCGCGGCGAGCCGGTGATCGAGTCGAAGCTCGCGCCGGTCGGCACGAAGGGCGGATTGTCAGCGGTGATCGCCGACGGCAGCCGCGCGATCACCGTGCGCGTGAACGACGTGGTCGGCGTCGCGGGCTTCGCGCTGCCGGGCAACTACGTCGACGTGATCGTCAACACGCAGGAACAGCAGGGCAAGACCGACGGGCAGAGCATCTCGAAGATCGTGCTCGAGCACATCCTCGTGCTCGCCGTCGCGCAGCAGGTCAGCCGCGACGACACCGCACCGAAGGTCGTCAACGCGGTGACGCTCGAAGTCACGCCCGATCAGGCCGAACGCCTCGATCTCGCGCGCAGCGTCGGCACGCTGTCGCTCGTGCTGCGCAACCAGGTCGACCAGAAGACGCTGACCACCGACGGCGCAACCAAGCTGACGTTGCTCGGCAAGGCGCCGGTACCCGACGCGACGCCCGCACCGGCACCCGCGCACGTACGGACCGTGCGCGTGCATGTCGCGTCGCACGCCGCACCAGAAGCGCGTCGCGATTGCGTTGGTGTGCTGACCGGTGTGCACGGCAGCGTCGAATGCTTCTGAAAACGCAGCACACATCCAGATAACCAGATTAACCAGATCGGCCGCCGTCAAGGCACGGCGGCCTTGCAAGGCAAAAACCGGCAACTCGCCGGTCACTCGGGGGATCAGACGAAATGAAGATCAATCCGCAATATTCAGGTACCGGCCCGGTGCGCACGCGCATCGCCCGGGGCGCGATGATGGCCGCGATCCTCTGTGCAGGAACGTTGACCGTGTACAGCGCACTGGCCCAGGAAGGCGTCGAATCGGCTGCGCTGATGAAGGGCGGTGCCAGCGCGCCGGCCGCCGTCGCGAAGGGGCCGATGCAGATGACGATCAGCATGGCGCCGGCGCCGGCCACCGCGGCCGCCGCATCGGCGGCGCCGATGCGCGGACCGAACTGCGTGGGCGCCGTGCGTGATGCGACCAGCGTCAGCGTGCCGCTCGGCAAGTCGCTGCTCGTGCCGATGCCGGAGCCGGTGCGCAACCGCACCATCGGCAATCCGGCCGTCGCGCAGGCGACGATGGTGTCGCCGCAGACGCTGTACATCCTCGGGCTGTCGGTCGGCACGACCAACATGATCGTGCAGGGCAGGAGCGGCGCATGCCGCGTGATCGACGTGGCGGTGGGCGCGGACGCCGGCGGCCTGCAGTCATCGCTGCAGCAGCTGATGCCGGGCGAGCGCGACATTCACGTGTCGACCGCCGCCGGCACGATCGTGCTGGCCGGCACCGTGTCGAACTCGCAGGCCGCGCAGCAGGCGGTGCAGATCGCCCATGCGTACAGCGACAGCGCCGGTGACGGCGGCGGCGCCGGCAAGGGCGCCGGCGTGCTGAACATGCTGGCCGTCACGTCGCCGCAGCAGGTGATGCTCGAGGTGAAGGTCGCCGAAGTGTCGAAGACGCTGATCAACCAGATGGGCAGCGCATTCAACATCCAGGGCGGCTTCGGTTCGTGGAGCGGTGCGTTGGTCAGCAACCTGCTCGCGGGCGTTGCCAGCGCCGGGATCTTCAACAAGGCGAACAACAAGCCGTTCAGCGTCGCGGCCGATGCGCAGAACACCGACAACCTCGTCAAGATTCTCGCGGAGCCCAACCTCGTGACGATCAGCGGCCAGGAGGCGACGTTCCTTGCCGGCGGCAAGATCTTCATCCCGATTCCGCAGAGCAGCGGCAACGGCACGTCGTCGATCACGCTGCAGGAAGAGGAGTTCGGCGTCGCGCTGAAGTTCACGCCGACGGTGCTCGCGAACGGCCGGATCAGCCTGAAGGTGGCGCCGGAGGTGTCGGAGCTGTCGCAGACGGGCGTCACGCTGAGCGCGACGAACATCGGCGGCACGTCGATCCTGCCGCTGATCACGACCCGGCGTGCGTCGACGACGGTCCAGATGAGCGACGGCGAATCGTTCGCGATCGGCGGGCTGATCAAGGACAACGCGACTGGCGCGCTCAAGGCGATCCCGGGTGTCGGCGAGGTGCCCGTGCTCGGCGCGCTGTTCCGCAGCACGTCGTTCCAGCAAGACCGCACCGAGCTGATCTTCCTGATCACGCCGCACCTGGTGAGGCCGCTGCAGACCGCCGACGTGCCGTTGCCGACCGACAGCTTCTCGAAGCCGAACGAAGTCGACGTGTACGCAACCGGCAACATGGAAGGCCGCAAGGGTGTCCGCAAGGCGACCATGCAACCGTCGAACGGCGCGGCACCGCAGACGCCGGCTTCGGCACCGGCTCCGGCGCCGCAATCGGCTGCGCCGGTCGCACCTGCCGCCGCACTGCCCGCACCGCGTGCGCCGCAGCCTGCCCAGGCACCGGCGCCGGTGCCGGCCCAGCCGGAGAAGGCCGGGGCTGCAACGGCCGAGGCCGCGGGGGCGGTGAACGCCGAGCCGGCGCCCGCCGCGCGGCCGCAGCCGCAAGCGCCCGCGCAACCGCAGGCCGATGCGGCCGGTGCGGCGCGGATCGCGCGGATCGAAGCCACCGCCGCGCGCCTCGCGGCGGCCGGCTCCGCCACGCCGGCGAAACCTGCGCCGCGTCCGACGCCCAGCGTGCCGGCCGCCCATGCGCAGATCGCGCGGGCGAGCGCGGCACCCCAGTCCACCGATCGTTGAAGCTATCCAAGGGGAAGCTCATGAAATCCGCCTACCTCGTATTCGTGCGCCGCGCGGCGCTCGCCGTCCCGCTCGCGTTCGCGCTTGCCGGCTGCATGTCGTCGAGCCCGGTGTGGGACAGCCGCTTCGGCGACTCGGTCCGCGCCGTCACGCAGGCCCAGATCATCGATCCGCATGCCGGGGAACACGCGGCAACGCACCCGGGGGTCGATGGCCGCGCCGCCGCGTCCGCGCTCGACAACTACGACAAGTCGTTCAAGCAACCCGAGCCGAAAGCCAATGCATTCGTGATCGGCATCGGCAAGTCGGCGCAATAACACAGGCACGCTCAGGGAGAACGCCATGTCCAGCGCAGCTCGTCATCCGAAGCTCACGCGTCGCGGTCTGCATCGTCAGCAAGGCGCCGTCGCAATCATCGTCGGTCTCGCACTGGCGGTGATGATCGGGTTCGTCGGTCTCGCGCTGGACCTCGGCAAGCTGTACGTCACGCGCAGCGAACTGCAGAACAGCGCCGATGCCTGCGCGCTGTCCGCTGCGCGCGACCTTACGTCGGCCATCAGCCTGCAGGTCGCGGAAGCCGACGGCATCGCCGCCGGCCACGCGAATTTCGCGTTCTTCCAGCAGAACGCGGTACAGATGCAGACCGATTCGAACGTCACGTTCAGCGATTCGCTGACCAATCCGTTCCTGACCAAGACGGCGGTCGCCACGCCGGCGAACGTCAAGTACGTGAAGTGCACCGCGCAGTTGAGCAACATCGCGCACTGGTTCATCGAGGTGCTCAACACGATTCCCGGCCTGCAGGTCGCGAACGCGGCGCAGGTCGCAGCCAGCGCGATCGCCACGGTCGGGGCCGGGCAGACCACCTGCGCGATTCCTGTGTTCGTCTGCAAGCCGGCGTCCTCCGCGCCGTACAAGGTCGGCGACTGGATCTCGTCGCCGTCCGGCTCGTCGACGACGTACGGGCCCGGCAACTTCGGCTGGGCGGCGCTCGATGGCTCGACGAACGAGCCGACCATCGCCAGCGAACTGTCCGGCAACACCTGCAACATCACGTCGCCGCCGGACCTCGGCTCGACGGGCCTGAAGTCCGCGTCGCTGCGTGCCTGGAACACCCGCTTCGGCATCTACACGAACGGCGCCAACGGCTCGAGCGGCCAGCCTGACTTCACCGGCTATGCGTATGTCGGCCCGAAATACGGGCCGCCGGGAACCCCGGGCATCGTCGGCGACGCGTACACGCAGTTCGTGCTCGATCGCGCGAGCTTCAAGGCCTACCAGGGCGACGGGACGCCGCCCACCGGCAGCGGCATCTCGACCAACGGGACCGTCACGGCCAGCAACTACCAGACGTATGGCGGCGACCGCCGGGTCGCGCTGGCTCCCGAGGGCGACTGTTCGACGCTGTCGGGAGCAAGCGGCAAGGTGCACGTCACGCAATGGGACTGCGTGCTGATGCTCGATCCGCTGCCGTTCAGCCCGGGAGCCGGCGGGGTCGTGGCCCACCTCGAATACCTCGGCTCCACGGCCTCCGGCACCACGCCGTGCGCGACGCACGGCCTGCCGGGCAGCGGCAGCTCGGTCGGTATCAAGGTACCGATGCTCGTTCAATAGAGGAGACACGATCATGAAAAGGCTCCCGATTCGCCGGTCACGCATGCGCGGTGTCGCCGCGGTCGAATTTGCACTCGTGCTGATGCCGATGATCGTGCTCGCGACCGGCGTGGCCGAGTTCGGCCGCGCGATCTACCAGTACGAGACGCTCACCAAGGCGACGCGCGATGCGGCGCGCTACCTGTCGGTGTTCCTGCCGAACGACAGCGCGTATCCGCTCGCGGCGGCGCAGTGCCTCGTCGTGTACGGCAGCACCACGTGCGGCTCAGCCGGCACCGAGCTGGTGCCGGGGCTCACGACGTCGATGGTGATCGTCTGCGACGCCACGCATTCGAGCGATTGCGCCGACGCGTCCGACCCGTCGCAGTTCGCGAACCTGCCGACCTACGACTCGACCAACAACGCGCCAAGCGGCACGGCGACCGGCAGCATCAACCTGGTCGAAGTGAAGGTGAAGGGCTATCACTACCAGCCGATTCCGGCCTACCCGGGGCTGTCGTCGATCACCTTCGGCAACATCGTCACCGTGATGAGGCAAGTGTCATGAATCCGCGTCCCGCTCCGCCGTCGCGCCGTCGCGCCCAACGCGGCTCCACGATCGTCGAATTCGCGCTGATCGCGTCGATCCTGATCATGCTGCTGATCGGCATCTTCGAATTCGGGCGCGTGCTGTTTTACTGGAACACGGCGAGCGAGGCCATCCGGCTCGGCGCCCGCACGGCGATCGTCTGCGACGTGAACGCCGCCGGCGTCGTGAAGCGCGTGCGGTCGCTCATGCCGATCCTGGCCAATTCGAACGTATCGGTGAGCTACTCGCCGTCAGGCTGCGACGTGAGCTCCTGCTCGTTCGTGACCGTCAGCATCAGCAATGTCACCGTCAACACGATGATCCCGATCGCGAACATTGCGATCACGATGCCGTCGTTCACCACGACGCTGTCGCGGGAAAGCCTGAACTCCTCGACGGGCGGAAGCGCCTGTCAATAACGAACCGACGAGGCACAGTCATGATCAATATCCTCGTAGCCGCCGACGATACCGCCCGGCTCATGCAGATCGCGCGTCTGGTCACCGACAGCGGACACTATCGCGTGACACGTGCGCACGGTCGGCCGTCCCAGATCGAGCATCGCACCGATGGACTCGATTCATTCGATATCCTTCTGATCGACGGCGCATTGGCCGATGCGGCCGAGCTGTCGGCGATCGAGCGGATCTGCCGGCTGCACCCGTGCCTGATCGGCATCCTGGTGACCGCGGATGCGGCGCCGCATGTGCTGCTGGACGCGATGCGCGCCGGCGCACGCGACGTGCTGCAGTGGCCGATCGATCCAGCCGCCCTCGCCCGCGCGCTCGAACGCGCCGCCGCGCAAAGCACGCGGCGCGACGGCGGCGACACGCGCTTCGTGTCGTTCATGTCGTGCAAGGGCGGCGCGGGCACCAGCTTCGCCGCGAGCAACGTCGCGTACGAGATCGCCGAAGCCCACAAGCGCCGCGTGCTGCTGGTCGATCTGAACCAGCAGTTCGCGGATGCCGCGTTCCTCGTCAGCGACGAGACGCCGCCGTCGACGCTGCCGCAGCTCTGCGCGCAGATCGAGCGGCTCGACGGCGCGTTTCTCGACGCGAGCGTCGCGCACGTGACGCCGACCTTCCACGTGCTGGCGGGCGCGGGCGACCCGGTCAAGGCCGCCGAGATGCGTGAGGATGCGCTCGAATGGATCCTCGGCGTCGCGGCGCCGCGCTACGACTTCGTGATCTTCGACATCGGCGTGAGCATCAATCCGCTGTCGATGATCGCGCTGGATCGCAGCGACCAGATCCATCTCGTGCTGCAGCCCGCGATGCCGCACGTGCGCGCGGGCCGCCGGCTGCTGGAGATTCTCGTGTCGCTCGGCTACCCGGTCGACCAATTGCGGCTGGTGGTGAACCGGATGACGCGCGCGGGCGAACGCTCCCGCGCCGCACTCGAGGAAGTGCTCGGCCTGCATGCCAGCTGCACGATACCCGACGATGCCGACACGGTGCGCGAAGCGCTCGACCTGGGGCATCCGGCCTCGCGCGTCGCACGTGGCGCCGCGGTGACGCGGGCATTGCAGGCCTGCGCGAAGCAGATCGTCGAAGGGGACGTGCGCACGCGGCACGGCACGTCCAGCAGCGAACCGTTGATGTCCCGGCTGTTCGGCCGCAAGGCCACGCCGAAGCTCAAGTCCATGTGAATCTTTCGGGGAAACCATCATGTCATTGCGCGAACAGATGTCCTTGTACCGGACGCAGCCGCAGGCGGCGGGCACCGAACCGGCAGGTGCGGCGCATTCGTCGGTACGCGACGCGTACCAGAAGCTGCGCCGTGAAATTCACCTGACGGTGCTCGATCGCGTCGAGCTCGAGCGCCTGTCACGCCTGCCGCAGGAACAGGTCCGGCAGGAAATCTCGTCGCTGATCTCGCGCATTCTCGACGAGGAGCGGCTGCTCGCGAACGACATCGAGCGGCGCCAGCTCGCGATCGACGTGTACGACGAAATGTTCGGTTTCGGCCCGCTCGAGTCGCTGCTGCGCGACCCCGGCATCTCCGACATCCTCGTGAACACGTACCGGCAGGTCTACGTCGAGCGCAGCGGCCAGCTCGAGCTGACCGACGTGACGTTCTACGACGACGCGCACCTGATGAAGGTGATCGAGAAGATCGTGTCGCGGGTCGGGCGGCGCATCGACGAATCGACCCCGATGGTCGATGCGCGCCTGCCGGACGGCTCGCGCGTGAACGCGATCATTCCGCCGTCGGCGATCGACGGGCCGCTGATGTCGATCCGGCGCTTCGCGGTCAACCCGCTGAAGATGGACGACCTCGTGAGCTACCAGAGCCTCACGCCGCCGATGGCGGAACTGCTCGACGCGCTGGCCCACGCGAAAGTGAACGTGCTCGTGTCGGGTGGCACCGGCAGCGGCAAGACGACGCTGCTCAACATCCTGTCGGGCTTCATTCCACGCTCGGAGCGGATCGTGACGATCGAGGATGCGGCCGAGCTGCAACTGCAGCAACCGCACGTGCTGCGGCTCGAAACGCGGCCGCCGAACATCGAGGGCAAGGGCGAGATCACGCAACGCACACTCGTGCGCAATGCGCTGCGGATGCGGCCGGACCGGATCATTCTCGGCGAAGTGCGCGGCGCGGAAGCGCTCGACATGCTCAATGCGATGAACACCGGCCACGAAGGCTCGCTCGCGACGATCCATGCGAACACGCCGCGCGATGCGCTCACGCGGCTCGAGAACATGATCAGCGTCGGCGGCCTGACACTGCCGCCGAAGACGATGCGCCAGCAGATCGCGTCGGCGATCTCGGTGGTGGTCCAGGCGACGCGGCTCACCGACGGCAAGCGCAAGATCGTGAGCATCCAGGAGCTGACCGGGATGGAAGGCGACATCATCAACATGCAGGAGATCTTCACGTTCAAGCGCACCGGCATGGATCGCGACGGTACGGTGCGCGGACACTTCTGCGCGACCGGCGTGCGGCCGAAGTTCGCCGAGCGTCTGCAGGCGTTCGGCATCAACCTGCCGGATTCGCTGTACGACCCGGCGCAGCGTTACGAGACGAAGTGACGACGCGCCATCGTCTGATTCCGGGGAGGCCTCATGGACTCGATCTATTACGGTTTTGTGATTCTCACCTTCGTCGCGGTGGTGCTCGCGATCGAGGGCGTCTATCAATGGTGGAACGCGCGTCACGGTGCCGCGGCACGCCGGATCGAGTCGCGCCTGCGCGCGATGTCGGCCGGCGGCAGCGTGCAGCAGGAGCGACTGTCAATTCTCAAGAAGCGGATGCTCGACGAGTCGAAGCCGTTCGACCGGTTGCTGATGCGGGTGCCGCGTATTCAGGCGCTGGACCTGGTGCTGCAGCAGTCGGGGCTCGACTGGACGGTCGCGAAGCTGGTCGCGATCAGCGCCGTATTGCCGGTCACGGCGGCGCTCGCCCTGGCCGTCACCCCGTTGCCGCTGATCGTCGTGCTGCCGATCGCGCTGCTGACGGCATGCCTGCCCGCCATGTACGTGATGCGGCATCGCAGCCGGCGGATGGTCAAGCTCGAGCGCCAGCTGCCGGATATCTGCGACATGATCGCGCGCGCGTTGCGCTCCGGCCATTCGTTCTCGAGCGCGCTCGGGATGGTCGGCGAGGAGTTTCCCGATCCGATGGGCGGTGAATTCCGGATCACGTTCGACGAGATCAACTACGGTGTGTCGCTGCACGATGCGCTGGTGAACCTCGCGACGCGCGTGCCGGCCCACGACCTGCGCTACTTCGTGATCGCGGTGCTGATCCAGCGCGAGACCGGCGGCAACCTGGCCGAGCTGCTCGACAGCATCGCGTCGCTGGTGCGCGAGCGCTTCAAGCTGTTCGACAAGGTCCGCGTGCTGTCGGCGGAAGGGCGGCTGTCGGCCTGGATCCTCGGGCTGCTGCCGTTCGGGACCGCGGCCATGATGGCAATGTTGAACCGCGAGTTTCTGTCGGTGCTCTGGCAGGATCCGGCCGGCATCAAGATGGTCGGCGCGATGCTGGGGTCGATGGCACTCGGCCTGCTGTGGATTCGCCGCATCATCCGGATTCGCGTCTGACGCGTGTCTCAGGCTTCACGAACCGATTCGAGGCTGTCATGCAAAACCTGAGCGTAATACATACCGTGATGCTGGCCGGCTTGTTCATCTTCGTCGCCGGCGGCGTGCTGGTCGCGATGCTGCTGTTTGCGCCGCGCAACATCGAGCGCCGGATTCAACAGGCGAGCGGTGCAAGTGTGGGCATCGGCGGCGGTGCGGACGGCGGCGACGGGCAAACGTCGCGCTGGATCGCGAAATTCGTCGAGCTGTCGCAACCGATCTCCCGGCTGTCGGTGCCGCAAGAGGGCTGGGAGAATTCCCCGCTGCGGATCCGGCTGATGAATGCCGGCTGGCGCAATCCGAGCGCGGGCGCGCTTTACTTCGCAGCGAAGACGATGCTCGCGCTGGTGCTGCCGGGCGCGGCGCTGCTGGCGCTCGCCACGACGCGGCTCGCGGATCAACGCATGCTGCTGTCGTTCATTCTCGTCGCGCTCGCCGGGATCGGCTACTACGTGCCGAATGTGATCCTCTCGCGGCGGATCGCGACACGTCAGCGGGTGATCTTCGAGGATTTCCCGGATGCGCTCGACTTGCTGACCGTCTGCGTCGAAGCGGGGCTCGGGCTCGATGCGGCGCTGATGCGGGTGACCGAGGAGCTGCGCTTTCGCAGCGAAGTGGTCGCGGGCGAGCTCGACTTGCTGCTGCTCGAGATGCGTTCCGGGTTCACGAAGGAAACCGCGCTGCGCAATTTCGCGCTGCGCACCGGCGTCGAGGATATCGAATCGTTCTGCGCGATGCTGATCCAGGCCGACCGCTTTGGCACGAGCATCGCCGAATCGCTGCGCGTGCTGTCCGACATGCTGCGCACGCGGCGGCGGATGCGCGCCGAGGAGCGGGCCGCGAAGATCGCGCTGAAGCTGCTGTTCCCGCTGATCTTCAACATCTTCCCGGCGCTCATGTGTGTGTTGCTCGGCCCGGCGATGATTCACGTGTATCGCGTGCTGCTGCCGTCCCTCGCCAGCATCGGACACTGAGTAGCGGCGCGGGTGGCCGCGCGAAACGGATTGGCGTGCCGGCCCGGCTGCACCGGTCGGCCGGCACGGTAAGGTCTTCATGGGAGGCTCCTCCTTCCCCCGGGCGGCGCCGCGAGAGGCCGGTGCGCACCGCGCGTGCCGCGCGAAAATCCCCTTGAAATTCCCGTTTCGAATTCCTACGATTATTCAAAATCAGGCTCGAACGACGGTGCGCACGGGCGTTGACCTGCGTGCCCGATATATCGAACACGACAACTGAAAATCGAGCGTCTGCCCGACGATACGGAAAACAGGCCAGTCGTCCACGATCAAGGCCGGGGGAAGCATGAACGAACACACAGCGCGACGCACGCGGTCCGACGCTTCATCGAGCAGGCACGCATCCGCGTGGCGCGAACCCGCGAACCCGCCGGGCATCGTCGCGCATCCTCTGCGTCCCGATTCCTGAGAACCGGCGCACGCAACCGCGCCCGGTACACCATCTTCTCATCGACACCTGCGCATCGGCGCCCACGCAGCCGGCGTGGCGACGCGCGTCGGGCAGTCGACGGACCGACATAACAATTCGAACGAGGGACGCAGCATGGCCATCCATGTGCCTGTGACACGCCGGACGTTTCTGAAGCTCGCCGGTAGCGGCGCCGTCGTGGCCGTTTCGGTCACTCATTTGCCGGCTGTCGTGCTCGCCGCGGGCGACACGCAGGCCGATGCGAACGGCCCGAACTGGGCGCCGGTGCCCGGCAAGGCGCGCTGGCGCATCGACGGCATGCCGAAGGTCACGGGCCAGAAGATCTACGCGCGCGACTTCAAGGCCCGCGACTTCGTCGGCTGGCCGCAGCGGGAAAACTGGCTCTATGCGTTGCGCTGCGACCGGGTCGACGCCGTGTACCAAGGCTACGATCTCGGCGTGCTGCCGCCTGAACTGCGACCGGTCGCGATCGTCGACAGCGCGTTGCTGAGCGCGCGCCGGATTCCGCTTGCGCCCGAACCCGATCCGATCGCGAACCAGGACATCTACTGGCTCGCGCGGCCCGGGCATCCGGCGGACTGCTACGGACAACCGGCCGCGCTGCTGATCTTCGAGAACTTCGACGTCTATCGCCGCGCGAAGAAGCTGCTCGACTTCAATCGCGGCGTGATCCGCTACGGCGCGTCGACCGGCCCGGGCGCGGCCGCACCGGTCGTGCCGTATCTGCCCGTGACCGTCTACGTGCGCGACGACGAACGACGGTTCAACTACGTCGACAACTACCAGACCGACAGCAACGGCAAGCCTAGCGCGAAGTACCTGGAGGAACGCGAGGCCGCAGTCGCCAACATCGACGCGACGATTGCCCGCCAGGCGGCCGCCGGCGCGTGGATCGGCGTTCGCGCGACCGGCGACGACGGCTTCCAGACGCCGGCGATCGATCCGATGTTCATGGAGCCCGAGTCGGGACTCGCCTGGTACGACGCGTCCGCCGCGAGAATGAGCCTCGTGCTCGGCACGCAGTCGGCGAACGACGATGCGACCGGCGCGTGCGCGCTGTTCGACGGCAGCGACATCGCGGTCAAGGAGGCGCATGTGATCGCGTGCTACCCGGGCGGCGGCTTCGGCGGACGCGACAAGTCGTATTTCCCGCTGTATCTGGCGCTGGCGGCGCCGTTCGCGAAGGGCGCGCTGCGCTGGCAGCAGTCGCGCTACGAACAATTCCAGGTTGGCCTGAAACGCTGCGAGACGCAGTTTTCCGAATCGCTGTGGTTCGACCGTCGCGGCAAGCTCGAAGCGATCACCTGCGACTTCCTGTTGAACGGCGGCGGCAAGAAGAACCTGTCGCCGTACGTCGCGCAGCTTGCCGCGTTGAGCGCGATGAGCTGCTACGAGATCCCGCGCGCACGCGCGCAGGCCGCATCGACCTACACGCGGGAAGTGTTCGGCGGATCGCAGCGCGGCTTCGGCGGCCCGCAGGCGTTCATGGCGATCGAGACGCTGATGGACGAGGCCGCGCGCCAGCTCGGGCTGTCGCCGTTCGAGATCCGGCGCGTCAATCTGCTCGGCAAGGCGCCCGGTCCCGGCAAGGGCCGCGCGATCACGGGTGCGCCGATCCTGTTCGACCTGCAACTCGACGCGCTGCTCGACCGGCTCGAGCGTCATCCGCTATGGCTCGAGCGCGAGCACACGCGTGCCGAGCGCAACGCGCGCAACCTCCGGTATGGCGTGGGTCTCGCGATGGCGAACGAGGCGTACGGCACGTCCGGCGACGGGATGTTCGGGATGGTGCAGATCCTGCCCGACGGCAACCTGCGCGTGATCACGCCGTACACCGACATGGGCAACGGCGCGGCCACGACGCTGGGTCTCGCACCGGCTGAATTTCTCGGGCAGAACGCGCAAACGATTGCGATGAGCGAGATCGCGCCGTTCAACGCGCTCGGGCTCACCACGAAGAGCCCGTCGAGCGCGCCGAATTGGGTGCGCTACAACTACGGTTCGTCGAGCGCGTGCCTCGGCGCGTTCCATCAATACCACGCGGTGAAGGGGGCCGCGCAGGCGCTGTTTCTGCAGAGCGTGCTGCCGGCCGCGCGCGCAAGGTGGGGCGTGAACGTGCGGGCCTCGGACGTGCGCTGGGTCGATCGCACGCTCGTCGCGAACGGCCTCGCGCCGATTTCGTGGCCGGCGCTGCTCGGCACGATCGGGAAGCTGGGCCTGCAGACGGTGGCGGCCGTGCATGCGAGCTATGCCGGCTACTTCTGGAAGGGTACCTATCCGTTCGCGTCCGGCAGCGCGCAGATCGACTACGACTACGTGGCGGTCGGCCTCGACCCGTATCGTCTCGCGCCGCTGCAGCGCGTGCTGCAGCCGCCGCCGGTCAACACGTCACTCTACGGGCGGACGACCTATGCGCCGTCGGCGACGCTCGTCGCGGTGGCGGTCGATCCGGCGACAGGGCGCGTGAAGGTCGAACGCGTGGTGACGGCCGTGAGCGTCGGCCGGCAGTTGTCGCCGGAACTCGTCGAAGGGCAGTCGCAGGGCGCGGTCGCGATGGGGATCGGCAACGTGCTGACCGAAACCTGCCCGCTGGGGCCGGACGGGCCGGGCGGCGGCCGCTGGAATCTCGATCGCTACGAGGTCACGCGGCTGCCGGACATTCCCGTGCAGGAGCTGATCGCATTGCCGCCGCCGGCCGGCGATCCGGCCAATGCGCGCGGCATCGCGGAAGCGGTGATGTGTCCGATCGCGCCGGCGCTGCTCAATGCGCTCGCGATGGCGACGGGGCGGCGGTTCCGGGTGACGCCCGTGACGCCTGAGAAGATTCGGGAGGCACTGCAATGAGCAATCCGGTCCGGATGACGATCAACGGCAAGCCCGTCGAAGCAGACGCCGCCGACGGCGACATGAACCTCATCGACTTCCTGCACGAGCGGCGGGACCTGACGGGCACGAAGCTGTGCTGCGGCATCGGCGTGTGCCGCGCGTGCACGGTCGGCGTGCGCAACACGCTCGATGCGCCGATGGAAAAGACGCTGTCGTGCTCGACGCCGGTCAGCGCGATGGCGAACATGCACGTGTACACGATCGAAGGGCTCGCGCAGGGCGGCGCGCTGTCGCCCCTGCAGCAGAGCTTTCTCGAGTCGTTCGCGTTCCAGTGCGGCTACTGCGCGTCGGGCTTCCTGATGGCCGCGACCGCGATGCTCGACCATCTGCGCGCGCAGCCGGTGCACGAGCGCGATCTGGACACGATGATCGAAACCTGGGTCGGCGGCAACATCTGCCGTTGCACCGGCTACGTCAAGTACATCGAGGCCATTCGCAAGGTGGCGCTGCGCTACACGAAGGGGGCGGCATGACGACGAGAACCCGCGTCGCCGCGCTGGCGATGCTGCTGGCCGTGCAGGCGGCGCCCGGCGTGTCGGGCGCGCTCGCGGCGGAAAACGCCGATGCGTCGCTGCATGCGTATGCGCAGCAGTGCACCGACGAAATCGGCGAGATTCCCGCGTTCGACTGCAACGCCGGCACCGATGTGCCGATCACCGTCAACGGCCGCGTGCCCGCGCGCTATGCGGCGCACATGACGTGCGATCGCCCGGCGCTGCTGCCGTATGACGCGCCGACGTCCGGTCAGTGCACGCCATACTCGAAGATCCTCGACCTGTCCCACGGCGACACGCAGATCTCGGCGTTTTGCCGTCGCAAGCAGATCCGCGCGAACCGTAGCCCGTATTACGACGAAGTCGACATCGTGCTGCACCATGCGGGCAACGGCAAGACCTGCTGGTTTCATGCGGAGAAGGGCGGCACGGCCGGCATGAACGCGGCGCGCGTGCCGCCGCCGAACGAGACGACACCGCCGCCCGGCCATCCGTCCGCGGCCGAGTTCTGGTGGAAGCCGGCCGCGACCGCGACGAAGCGCTGCGTGTCGTGTCACGACGCGAGCCCGGTCATGTACAGCCCGTGGATCGGGCAAGTATGGAACAAGGTGCCGACCGATCCTTGGGGCAAGTACGTGAATCTCGGCGCCGACTTCGCGACGTGGACCTCGCATGCGATCAGCACGCCCGGCAATACCTGCATCGGCTGTCACCGGATCGGCGATCAGAACAGCTGCAAGATCTACGTGCCGCTCGCCGCTGGAATGCTGCCGCCGCCGAAGGGCAGCAACGCGCGCGCGAGCCGATATCCGCTCACGCACTGGATGCCGATCGACAACAACAAGAGCCTCTACGAATGGAATGCGGCGAACGCGAAGTCGGTGAGCGACCTGCTCGAATGCTGTTCGGCGCGGGGCAAGAACGATCCGAAGTGCAGCTTCACGCCGGCGGCGCAGGCGGCTCAGGCGGCTCAGGCGGTGAAATAGGCCGCCCGCGATTGCGGGCGCCGGCGCGTCACGGCCGCCCCTCGCTCGGCACGTCCGATGCCTTGCTGAGCTCGGCCATGATGATTCGCGCGATCTCGTTGGCCGGTGCGCGTCCGTCGGGGCCGGCCCCCGTGTTCGCCCACGTGACGATCGTCGTCTTCGTCGCCGGGTCGTAGCCAGCGAACGTATTGAAGCCCGGTATTTCACCGGTGTGTCCGTAGAACGTACCGAACTTCGCGAGCCCCATGCAGTAGCTGGCCGATGCGGGATTCGACGGATCGATCGGCGTGCAACTCGCGAGCCGTTGCGCCTGCAGGTCGGCGTTCAGGTAGCCGCCGCCGACCATGCGCTGCACGTACGCACCCAGTTCGGTCGCGGTCGAGATGCCGGAACCGGCCGTCCATGCCCACGACGTATTGACGGTCGTCACGTTGGCGGGCTGCAGCGTGCCGTTTTTCGCGGCCGCCTGGCGTGCCGGGGACAGCGCGTCGCTGTCGATCGTCTCGGTATTGGTGCCCCATTGATAGCCCTGCGGCGACGGCGCGGGCAGCGCCGTGTGGTCCTGCGGCGGCAGGGCGGTTTCGGTCAGGCCGAGCGGCGCGAACAGCCGCGTCCGGATCGCATCGGCGGCGCTCATGCCGGTGAGCTGCTGGATGATCAGGCCGAGCAGCACGGTGTTCGTGTTCGAGTAGCGGAAATCCGCGCCCGGCGCGAAATAGACGGGCTGGCTCTCCGCGATGCCCAGCAACTCATCGGTGGTCCACACCTTGTTCGGCTGCGCATCCAGCGTCTGGTTGAACGCGAGATTCGTCGAGTAGTTGTAGAGCCCGCTGCGCATGGTCAGCAATTGCTCGACCGTGATCGAGTCGCCGTTCGGCACGTTGGCGACGTACTGGCTGACGTGATCGGTCAGGTGCAGCTTGCCTTCCTGCACGAGTTGGAGGATCACCGTGCCCGTCCACGTCTTCGTCACGCTGCCGACGCGGAAGTGCGCGTTCGTCGGGATCGGCGTGTTCGTGCCGCGCACGGCCGTGCCGAACGACGCGAGCCAGTTGCCGTGTGATGATTGCACATAGACGACGGCGCCGGGTGTCATCGTATCGGCGAGCAATGCGTCGATCTGCGGACGCGCCTCGGCCGCGAAGGCCGGTTCGCCCGAGCTCACCGAGCTGTCGCCGCCGCAGGAGGAAACCGCGATGCCGACGGCGAGCGCCGGTGCAATCGCCGCCGCGCGACGCATCAGCCCCTTGGCGGCGCGCGGGAAAAGCCGGGGAGGAGCAGAAGTCGCCATCGCGTGTTCCCTTCCTGTTTGTGATGTCTTGGTGTCTCCTTGCCATCCCCAGAACTATAGGACACGCATTCACGCGCCGAAGGTGCACGTTGAATTCGTCATACGATACCGACCGCAGCCGACGCCCGCGGCCGGGCCTGCGCGCTAATGAAAGTGATGCACGTACCGCAACACCATCCGCGTGCCCTGCGGCCGGTTGCGCGCGTAGACCTCGAAATACGCGTTGAACATCAGGTGATCCTGCGGCGAGAAGCTGACCATCGCGCCCGGCCCGATCGCCAGCACGGCTTCCCGCGTGCCGGCAACATCCTGACCGTTCGCCTTCATGTCGGTGGTCTGGCGCAGCCAATAGCCGTTGAGCCCCAGCCGCAGCCCCGGCCGCACTTCGTACTCCGTCGCGAAGTTCGCATGAACGGCCTGACCGGCACGCGTCGACGTCACGTCAGGCCCGAGCGCGGCCGCCGGCTCGTGATTGGTCGCATTCCACAAATAGTGCAGCCGCCATGACACGGTCCACTTCGGCGTGACCCAGAACGTCGCGGCCCAGTACGGATCGAACGACCAGAAATGGCTGCCCGGATTGATCGCACGCGCCGGATCGTATGCGCCGGTCGGCGCGATGAACTGGAATTCGACGCGCTGCGCGAAGCGCGGGCCGTGCGCCCCCATCACCGGATCGAACTGGATGAACGGGCCGACCAGCAGGTCGCCAAACCCGGCACGGGAATTCAGCGCGACGTTGCCGATCCCGTCGTTGGTATGCACGGACGCCACCCATGGCAGGATCACGTCGAGCCCCGGATGCATGCCGCCGAACGTCAGCGGCGACTGGTAGACGAGCTGGCTCAATCCCGCGAACAGGTCGATGTCCTGCTTCGGCAGCCCGACCTTGTTGCCGGCATTGTCGTTGATGCGGCCGGCCGTGTAGTACTCGAGATACTGCGTGCCGTACCAGCCGGAGCCGGCCGGCGGCATCCCGTCGAGGAAGCTGGTCATCCCGAGGTTGACCGCCGGCAGGTCGGTCGCATGGGCCGGCGCGGGTCCGGTCAGGCCGGCGAACACGAGGCCTGCGATCGCAAGCAGGCGAGAGCCGCATTTCATCATCAACATCTCCTGGATATTTGTTGGTATTACTGATCAAACGGCGCGAGAAAAATCGGGATGCGCCGAGATCGCGCGATACTGGCCCGCGTGGAACACGAGCGGCGCGTGGCCGTTCGTATCGAATGCCTCGATCTGGCCGATGAACAGCAGGTGGTCGCCGCCTTCGTAATGGCCGACGTTCCGGCACACGAAACGCGCGCTGGTGCCGTCGAGGCAGGGCACGCCGCCCGCGTCGGCGTCCACGTGCGGCACGCCGTCGAACTTGTCGGCGCTCGGCGTCGCGAAACGGCGCGACAGTTCGATCTGGTCGTGCGCGAGGATGTTGATCGCGAAGTGCGTGGCCGCGATGAAATCGGGGCGGCTCGGCGCCACCTTGCGCAGGCTCCACAGAACAAGCGGCGGGTCGAGCGACAGCGACGAGAACGAATTCGCGGTGAGGCCGACCTTGCGCCCGTCCGGCGCGCGCGTGGTGATCACGGTGACGCCGGTCGGAAACTGCCCGAAAGCGGCGCGCAGTTGCAGCGGGTCGAGGGCCGGGTTGCCGGAAGTGGTGGTGTCCATGGCGCTTACTCCGAACGCTCGGCGTGTTCGCGGATCAGTGCCGCGCAGGCCGACGGGTCGAACCACCACGGCGCGAACCGGCGCGGATCGTCGAAGCCGTTGACGATCATGGCGGCCAGCGTCGGCAACTGGCCGGCCGCGCCGAGCAGTTCGAGAATGTGTGGCGGCGGCGGGGTGAGCAGCGAGTTGGTCCAGCGCACGACGTGCTGCGCATACGCCCAGTAGCGCTCGAACGTTTCGTGCATCCAGCCTTCGTCGAACGGCGCGGTTTCGCGCGCGAGGATCGCGTCGCCATACACCTTCGCGCATTTCGCCGCATTGTTCGAGCCCTGGCCGGTGATCGGATCGTTGACGACCACCGCATCGGCCATGCCGAACACGGTGCGGCCCGACGGCAGGCGGAAGAACGGCTTGCGCACGGTCGGCGTGAAGCGCCCCGACAGCGTGCCGTTCGCGTCGGTGAGCTCGACGTCGCGGCAGCGTTCGAATTCCCACGGCACGTACTGCTGCAGGAACGACAGGCTGCGGTCGAGGTGCTGCTCGGGTGTCTTCACGTCGGCCCAGCAGTCGAGCGGGCCACCGGGGATGCCTTCGAACACCATGATTTCGCACGGGCCCGTCGTGGTCAGCGCCGGAAATACGAAGTATTCGCCGATGCCCGGCAGCAGGTTGAAGCGCACCCGCGAATACGGCTGGCTCGGCGTCATCCCCTTCACATAGGTGAGGGCCAGCGCGCGTTGCGGGCGCTCGAACGCGCTGCGCGCGTCGTCGCGGCCCAGCAGGTTGACGATTTCACCCTTGCCGGCCGCGAGCAGCACGAGATCATGGCTGCGCGCGAGCTCCTCGAGTTCCGGCACGCCGATGTCGCAGATGCGCACGTCGGCGCCGCGGCGCACGATCGCGTCGAGCCAGTCGGCCATCTTCACGCGCTGGTCGACCGATTGCGCGTAGCGGGTCAGCCGCGACGACCAGTCGATCGCCTTGCGGCCGTTGCCTTCCGGATGCGGCACCGCGATGCCGATGCCCTCGACGGACGGACACGCTTCTTCCCAGGTGTTCAGGCCGAGATCGCGCTCGATCTGCAGCGCGGTATGGAACATGCATTGGCTCGACATGACCTTGCCGGTGCGAATCTGTTGCGCGTCGCGGTTGGTCGCGAGCGTGACGTGATAGCCTTGGTCGAGCAGCGTGAAGGCGAGTTGCAGGCCGGACTGGCCGGCGCCGACGATAGCGATGCGTTTCATGACGAAATCCTTGGTAGAACGAATGACTTGGGTCGGAATGCGGGCGGTGGAAGCGCTTTGCGGTTACTCCGCGAGGCGCGGAATCGCCGGCACCGCTTGCTCGGGGCCCATCGCGGAATAGCCGCCGTCCACCGCGTAGTCGGCGCCCGTCACGAAGCTCGCGGCGTCGCTGCACAGGAACGTGACGACCTGTGCGACTTCCGACGGGTCGCCGACACGACCGAGCAGATGAAACGGCGCGGCCACGCGGTTGGTCTTCGCGCGGTCGCCGTGCGTCAGCTCATCCATCACGCGCGACCAGGTCCAGCCAGGCGACACCGAGTTCACGCGAATCCGGTCGGCGGCGAGATCCATCGCCATGCTGCGCGTGAGCTGGCGGATCGCGGCCTTCGAGGTCGGGTAGAGCCAGCGGCCGGTCTGCGCGCATTGCGCGGAGATCGAACTGAAGTTCACGATCGCGCCGCCGCCGCGCCGCACCAGGTGTGGATGAACGGCCTTGACCAGCATCGCGGCCGACACGACGTTGACGTCCATCGCCGCGAGCCAGTCGCGACGCGACGCCTGGATGCCGTTGTCGACGTAGCTGCAGGCGAGGTTGATCAGCAGGTCGATCGCGCCGAAGCGTTCGGCGACGGCCGATACCGCGTGTTCGATCGCACGGTCGTCGGTGATGTCGGTCGCGATGAACATCCCGCGTTCACCGAGCGCATCGGCCACGCGTGCGCCGTTTTCCGCATCGAGATCGAGGATCGCGACGCATGCGCCGGCGCGGCTCAGGTCCTGCGCGACGGCGGCGCCGATCAGCGTGGCGCCGCCGGTGACGAGTGCGACTTTGCCAGTAAGGGCAGTCATGGGGTGTCTCCTGGAATGATTGAATCAACGCGTCGCGCGTTCGGCGCGCCGCCTGCGCCTCTTGCCTATTCGCCGGCATTCACGCGCTGTCGTGCCAGCGCTGCATCAGTCCGTTCGACGGCACGGTTTCGTCGAGGAGCTTCCGCGCCGTTTCGACACCGGCGACGGGCAGCCCGGCCGCGTCGAGCAGGCCGAGCTGCACGAGCACGCTCGCCTGGTCCCAATAGATGTGTTCGTGATACAGCTTGTCGCCGCGGAACTTGACGATCGCGACGAGCGGAATCTCGACGCGCTTCCCGGTCGGCGCGACGCCGGGCAGCATCCAGTCGATCTCCGTCGTGTGCGTGAAGCAGAACAGCAGCTCGTCGACGATCTGGCTCGCGCCGATCGTGCGCGAGATCGGCGTGATCGTCGTGTCCGGCGGGTTCGCATGCACGAAGTGATGCGTGTAGAAGCGCTTGAGCTCGTCGTGGCCGACGCCGCCCGTCAGCGTCGGGATATGGTTCACGTAGGGTTGCGCGACCATCGTGGCCATCGTCGCGTCGACGTTGCGCGTGTCGAACTCGTGGCGCAGATGCTCTTCCCACAGGGCGGACAGGTCGTAGTGCGGGCCGAGCGCCGCGCGGAACGCGGCGATCGCGCGCTGGTGCGCCATGATCGCGGCCGCCTTGTCGAAATGATCGCCGCCGATGCGCGCGAACGCATGATCGACGCCCGGGTATACGTACACCTCGACGCCATCGCGCCCCGCCAGCGCGGCGGCGATGCGCTGCTGCGCGTCGGGCGGGCAGAAGCGGTCCTGCGCGGCGATCTGCAGCACGAGGCGGCCGCGCAGGTGAGCGGCTTCGTCGAGCGCCTGTTCGATCCCCACGCCGTAATAGCAGACGGCGGCCGCCACGTCCGGCAGCCGGCACGCGGCGAGATACGCGAGCTTGCCGCCGAGGCAGTAGCCGAGCACGCCGGCCCGCCCCGTGCATTCCGGCCGTTGCGTCAGCACGGCCAGCGCGGCGGCGACATCCTCGACGCCCTTGTTTTCGTCGTACTCGCGGTACAGCGCCATCGCGCGCTCGGCGTCGGCCGCGGTGTAGCCGAGTTCGAGGCCGGGCGCCTGGCGCCAGAACAGGTCGGGCACGAGCACCGTGTAGCCTTCCTCGGCGTAATAATCGGCCACGTCGCGCATGGTCGCGTTCGCGCCGAAGATCTCGTGACACAGCACGATGCCCGGCCCGGTGCCGCCGGCCGGTGTGCTCAGGTACGCGCGAAACGCCCCGCCGTCCGGCGAGGGGATCTCGATGTGTCGTCCTTTCATCAGAATTTGCTCCGAGAAACCCCGCCATTTCCCCCAAGGGGACTTCCTTCGGGGCGGATGGCGGGAAGGAAAGGCGTGCTGTTGACAGGCAGCTTCTTCCACGGGTTAGGATCACCGGCATGATTCTTGTCTACCGCTACCGGGTGAAGTCGCTCAACGGACTGCTCAACAAGCAGAGCCGTGCGGTGAACTACGTCTGGAACTTCTGCAACGACACGCAGAAGCACGCGCTTAAGTGGAACAAGAGGTGGCCGACGGGTTTCGACTTGAATGTGCTTACCACCGGCAGCAGTAAGGAACTCGGCATCCACTCCGGCACGATCAACGCGACGTGCGAGCAATACGCGAAGTCGCGCAGCCAGCACCGACGTCCATACCTGCGCTACCGCGGCAGGAAATCGCTGGGCTGGGTGCCGCTGAAGGGGCGCGACCTGAAGCGCGAGGGCGACGCGTTTCGCTTTGCCGGCAACACCTTCCGCGTGTTCAACAGCCGGCCGCTTCCCGAAGGCAAGATCAAGGACGGGACCAACTTTGCGCAGGATGCGCGGGGCAACTGGTTTCTCAACATCGTGATTGAGATGCCCGACGTTCAGGCCCGCCCGATCCGTTCCGGTGTCGGCATAGATCTCGGCTTGAAAGACTTCGCCACACTTTCGACGGGCGAGAAGCTGCCTAACGATCGGTTCGGTCGATGCGCGGCCGAGAAGCTTGCGAAAGCGCAACGGGCGCGAAAGCACAAGCGACATATCGCGAAGCTGCACGCCAAGGTGGCGAATGCCCGCGCCGATTTCCAGCACAAGCTCGCCCTCGATCTGGTGCGGCGCTTCGATTACATCGCGGTTGGCAACGTGTCGGCCGCGAAACTCGCCAGAACCAGGATGGCGAAAAGCGTCTACGACGCATCCTGGTCGTCCTTCCGTGAAAAGCTCCGTTACAAGGCGATGGCGCACGGGGCCACGTTCGAGGAAGTGAACGAAAGCGGTTCCACCCAGTCCTGTTCGGCGTGCGGGTCGAAAGACAGCACGACGCGGCCGAAAGGTATCGCGGGACTGCGAATGAGAGAGTGGGCCTGCGATGGCTGTGGTGTCGTGCATGATCGTGATATCAACGCTGCGCTGAACATTCTCCGATGCGGACGTGCATCGCCAGGTGTGGGAATCACCTGCCTTTAGGCGGGTGAGGACGTCAAGGGCCCAGTATTGGCGGACGAAACGCGCGCTTCTATCCGCTTTCTTCGGCCGGTATCCGCGAATTCCGGAAACCTGTGGATCGGCCTGCCGCGCCGGGCCGGCACGCGATGCACTGCGGGTATGTGCGGATGCGGAAGTCGCGCACAGTTTTCTACGATGCGCGAACGGCCCGCTTCTTGCGTCATGGGCGCAGCGCTTGCGTAGTGTAACGACGCGGACTGTCCGGATACGCCGACGCTATCCGGCTCGTGCGACGGAATTCCCCGGAATCGGGATTGCGTGCACAGCGCAAGTGCGATCGGGCACGACGGGAGAACTTCGATGGGGCAATTTGCCGGAACGGGCTGGCTGGGCGACGCCGCCTGTTTCAATCACGACACGCTGCTGCTGCAGTCGAACGATCTCGACGAGGTGCGGGCGCGCGTGGCGGACGTGTTCAAGCCGCATCGGCTCACGTTGACGGGCGACTCGTGCGCACTGCATAGCCGCATGCACCATGCGCGCTGGGGCAACCTGTCGCTGAATCTGCTCGATTACGGCGGCGAGGTGTCGATCGAACCCGGGCCGCTCGAGCACTTCTATCTGTTGCAGATTCCGCTGCGCGGCGACGCCGAGATCGAATGCGGCACGACGCGTTTCGTGTCGTCACCCGACACCGCGTCGCTGCTGTCGCCGACGCTGTCGCACAGGATGCGATGGGGCGACGCGTGCCCGCAAGTGATCCTGCGCATCGAGCGCGAGGTGATGGAGCGGCATGCGCAGCGGCACTTCGGCGACGACCGGCGCGTGCCGGTGGAGTTCGAGCCGGAATTCACGCTGTCGTCGCCGCAGGGCGCGTGCCTCGCGCAGATGCTGCCGATGCTCGCCGATGCGATCGCAACCGACGGGCATCCGCTGCGCCATCCGCTCGCGTTCGAGCAGCTCGAATCGACGCTGCTCAACCTGTTGCTGTACGGCCAGCCGAACAGCGCACGCAATGGCGCGCGTGTCGCGCCGGCGCCGCTCGCGCCGTTCTATGTGAGGCGTGTCGAGGAATATATCCGCACGCATGTCGACGAGCCGCTGACGATCGAACGGCTCGCCGAACTCGCGGGTGTGAGCCCGAGCACGCTGTTCGCGGGATTTCGCAATCGCCACGGCATCACGCCGATGGCATTCGTGCGTCAGTTGCGGCTGCAACATGTGCGCGACGAACTGCTCGACGATGCGACACCGGGGCTCGCGTCGGTGACGGACGTCGCGCTGAAATGGGGCTTCGCGCATCTCGGCCGGTTCGCGATCGACTACAAGCGTGCGTTCGGGGAATCGCCGTCGGCCACGCTCCGGATGCGGCGCGTGCGCAGTTGACTGTCGCGGTGGCGGCAGGATCATCGCGGTGGTTCAACGCGCGGGGGGCACAGGCGCGTCCCCGGCTCGTGGGCGCAGATGCGCGAGTGGTTGGCGATCGTTGCCGATCTGGCAGAGAAGGACGCATCGCGCCGGCAAGCCTCGCGGCTTGCCGGCGATATCGCGCGAGGAGACCGGTTACTGCAGCCGGTTTCCTTGCGCGTGGTTCAGAAATGCACGACGGTCCGGATGGACTTGCCTTCGTGCATCAGGTCGAACGCTTCGTTGATGCCGGTGAGCGGCTTCGTGTGCGTGACGAACGGTGCGAGCTGGATCGTGCCGGCCATCGCTTCCTCCACCATGCCCGGCAGTTCGGAGCGGCCCTTCACGCCGCCGAATGCCGTGCCCAGCCAGCGCCGACCGGTGACGAGCTGGAACGGGCGCGTCGAGATTTCCTGGCCGGCGCCCGCGACGCCGATGACGACCGACTGGCCCCAGCCGCGGTGCGCGCATTCGAGCGCCGCGCGCATCACGTTGACGTTGCCGATGCACTCGAAGCTGTGGTCGACGCCCCAGCCGGTCATCCCGACGATCACCTGCTGGATCGGCTCCTGGTAGTCCTTCGGGTTCACGCAGTCGGTGGCGCCGAACACGCGGGCGAGGTCGAACTTGCCGGGGTTGGTGTCGATCGCGATGATGCGGCCGGCCTTCGCGAGCTTGGCCCCCTGGATCACCGCGAGACCGATGCCGCCGAGGCCGAACACGGCCACCGTATCGCCCGGCTGCACCTTCGCGGTGTTCTTCACCGCGCCGAGGCCGGTCGTGACGCCGCAGCCCAGCAGGCAGACCTGCTCGGGGTTCGCCTGCGGGTTGATCTTCGCGAGCGAGACTTCGGCGACGACGGTGTATTCGCTGAACGTCGAGCAGCCCATGTAGTGATAGACCGGCTGGCCGTTGTAGCTGAAACGCGTGGTGCCGTCGGGCATCACGCCCTTGCCCTGCGTCGCGCGCACCGACACGCACAGGTTGGTCTTGCCGCTCTTGCAGAACAGGCACTCGCCGCATTCGGCGGTGTAGAGCGGAATCACGTGGTCGCCGGGCTTGACGCTCGTCACGCCTTCACCGACTTCCACCACGATGCCGGCGCCTTCGTGGCCCAGCACGGCGGGAAAGAGACCTTCCGGATCGTCGCCCGACAGCGTGAAGGCGTCGGTGTGACACACGCCGGTATGGGTGATCTTGACCAGTACTTCGCCCTTGCGGGGCGGTTCGACGTCGATTTCGACGATCTGCAGCGGCTTACCCGCCTCAAACGCAACAGCGGCACGTGATTTCATGGCAATCCTGTTAAAAAAATCATCGAATGGCTCGGACGGCGACGATCCCCTGACGGTCAGCGCAGGTAGGACCGAACGAGGGTCACGATATCGTCGATCGATCCGGACGAGGGCCGCGGGGCGTCCGCGAGCTGGGTGAATTCCTCGCGCAAATGGCTTTCGAGCACGCCGGCCATCACGCCGTTGATCGCGCCGCGGATGGCAGCCAGTTGCTGGAGTATCGGACCACAGTCCGCTCCCTCCTCGAGCGCCTGCTCGAGCGCGTTCAGTTGCCCGCGCACACGGCGCACGCGGGTCAGCACGCGTTTCTTTTCTTCGGGGGAATGCGGCATGGGATCGTGGTTTCCGGATACTGGGGGGTAGTATAGAACATTGCCGCGCGCAGAGGAATACGGAATCGCTCGATGTTGGCGGGCGCGGACCCGACACCGTCAGATCAACAGCGTCAGCGTGCGGAACAGCGCGAGATCCTCCTTTCGCGCCGAGCGCGCATGCCGCCGGATCGTCTGCAGCAGGCAGTCGATGAAGCAGCGCGCGGCGTCGCTCAGCGTGCTGCTGCGACGCGTGACGATGCCGAGTTCGCTCGGCTCGAAGGTTTCCTTCAGCGACAGCACGCGCATTCGCTCGCCGAACGGCGGCACCGCCGCGAGGATGGTCGGGCACCACGTGCACATGCCGGCCTGTTCGAGCATCGTCTGCAGCATCGCGACCGACTGCGCGCGCACGATGCGCCGTTCGTCGATCTGCGCGCCGTGCCGCGTGAACAGATAGTCGACGAGCGCGGCCTGACCGTCGGGCGACGAATTCAGCACCCAGTCGCAATCGAGCAGGTCGTGCACCGACTTCGCGCGTTCGCGCGGATGGCCGGCGCGCACCATCACCGACGTGTCGTAGCGCAGCAGTGGCTCGAATGCAAATTCCTGCGCGCTGCTGCCGGGCTGCACGTGGCCGAGCGCGAAATCCATGCTGCCGTCGCGCAGCAGCGGTTGCGCGACGGCCATCAGCGCTTCGTACAGCTCAAGGCGCACGTCGGGCATCCGTTCGCGAAACCGCAGCACGGTTTCCGCGAGGAACGTCATCGTCAGCCACGGCGTGACGCCGACGCTCAGCCGCCCCTCGACGCGCCCGCGCATCCGCTCGAGATCGCTCTGCGCGTGCTCCAGTTGCTTGAGCACGAGCTTCGCGTGCGTGAGCAGGGTCTTCCCGTACTCGGTGAAGCCGATGCCTTCCGGCGCGCGCACGAGCAACGGCAGGCGCTCGCTGGCCTCCAGCTCGCGCAGCGCGCGCGTGACGGCCGCCTGCGACAGTCCGAGCGTGCGCGCCGCGCCGCGGATGCTGCCGGCCTCCGCGCTCGCGACGAGCGCCTGCAACTGATGCAGCTTGATCGTGCTCATGGTTTTGATGAAGCGATACCCGACAACGAAAGGTTGTCATCATAACGAAACTGCGGCTGTTCGCCGGTTTTTTCGCTGCCTACGATTTCGCCACGATCTGCCATTCCGGCGATCGGCAATCGGCACGCATCGAGGAGTATCAGGGTTGGATAGAGCTCGCATTCCGCCTGAAATGGAGGCCATCGAGACCGAGATGATCGCGCTGCGCCATCGGCTGCACGCGCATCCCGAGCTCGGTTTCGAAGAAGAGGCGACGAGCGCGCTCGTCGCCGACTGTCTGACAACATGGGGTTATCGGGTCACGCGCGGCCTGGGCGGCACCGGCGTGGTCGGCACGCTCACGCGCGGCGCCGGGAAGCGGCTCGGGCTGCGTGCGGACATGGACGCGCTGCCGATCCGCGAGACGACCGGGCTCCCGCATGCGAGCCGCCGCGATGGCGTGATGCACGCGTGCGGCCACGACGGGCACACGGCAATGTTGCTCGCGGCGGCCCGGTGCCTGGCCGAGCGCGGGCGCTTCAGCGGCACGCTGAACCTGATTTTCCAGCCGGCGGAGGAAGGGCTCGGCGGCGCGAAGCGGATGCTCGACGACGGGCTGTTCACGCAGTTCCCGTGCGACGCCGTATTCGCGATGCACAACGTGCCGGGGCTGCCGGCCGGCGTGCTCGGCTTCTGCGACGGCGCGGCGATGGCATCGGCCGACGAGGTGCGCGTGCGGGTGATCGGGCGCGGCGGCCATGGCGCGGCCCCACACACGACGATCGATCCGGTGGTCGTCTGCGCGTCGATCGTGATGGCGCTGCAGACAGTCGTGTCGCGCAACGTGAATCCGCAGGAACTGGCGATCATCTCGACCGGCTCGATCCACGCGGGCACCGCATCGAACGTGATTCCGCCGCATGCGGATCTCGAACTGAGCGTGCGTGCGCTGTCGCCGGACGTGCGCGCGCTGCTGGAGCGGCGCATTCGCGCGATCGTGCACGGCCAGGCCGACAGCTATGGCGCGACGGCCGAGATCGACTATCGCCACGGCTATCCGGTGCTCGTCAATCACGCGGCGGAAACGGCGTTCGCCCGTGACGTGGCGCGCGAATGGGGCGGCGACGACGCGCTGATTCCGCATCTGCGGCCGATCGCGGCGAGCGAGGATTTCGCGTTCATGCTCGACGCGTGCCCGGGTAGCTACCTGTCGATCGGCAACGGCGACGGCACGGCCGGCTGCGGGCTGCACAATCCGGGCTACGACTTCAACGACGCGTGCCTCGCGACCGGCGCGAGCTACTGGATCGCGCTCGCCGAGCGCTATCTCGCGTGACGCGCACACACGGATTCGATTCACCTTCAACAACGGAAGCAAGGAGACGGGCAATGAAACAGTGGATGGCGGCGCTCGCGGTTGCGCTGACGGCGACGACGATCGCGGGGGCCGCGCAGGCGGGCGACTGGACGGGCAAGGAGATCCGCCTCGCGGTCGATCCGACCTACCCGCCGCTCGAATACAAGCTGCCAGACGGCACGCTGACCGGGTTCGGGATCGACATCACGAATGCGTTGTGCGCGGAGCTGCGTGCGCGCTGCGTGTGGGTCGAGTCGAGTTTCGACGGGATGATTCCGGGGCTGCTCGCGCGCAAGTTCGACGTAATTGCCTCGTCGATGACGATCACGCCGAAACGGATGCAGCAGATCGCGTTCACGAACCGGATCTCGAACGCGCCGGCGCGGCTGATCGCGCGCAAGGGTTCGCCGCTGCTGCCGACGGCCGCGTCGCTGAAGGGCAAGCGGGTCGGCGTCGAGCAGGGCTCCGCGCAGGCCGACTATGCGGTCGCGAACTGGCAGCCGGCCGGCGTGCAGATCGAGTCGTACCAGAACCAGGACCAGGTGTACGCCGATCTCGTGACGGGGCGGCTCGACGCGGCGTTCCAGGCATCGATCGCGGCCAGCGACGGCTTCCTGAAGAAGCCGCAGGGCAAGGACTTCATGTTCGTCGGCGCGGCGATCGACGACGCGAAGTACTTCGGGCAGGGCGACGGCCTCGGGCTCCGCAAGCAGGACGCCGACCTGCGCGACGCGTTCAACCGCGCGCTCGCGACGATCCTCGCGAACGGCACGTATCGGAAGATCAACAAGAAGTATTTCGACTTCGACATCTACGGCACGAAGTAAGCCTGGCCGCACCTCGACGTGCGGCCTGGAAAGCAGGGCGGCCTGCTGGTCGGCGCGGCATTCCTGAATGCGGACAACCCCGGTGCGACGGCCAGCGGCGCGATCGCGGGCCCTGGGTCGGTCGGGGCGGATGCGAACTTCGCGTCCGCGCGGCTGCGGATCTTCGGCGCCGGCATCAACTACACGGCCGGGCCCGCGACGCTCGGGTTCGCGTACACGAACAGCAACGTCACGCGGCCGACCGCGAACGTCGGCTACCTGTTCGGCGACGAGACGATCGAACCCGTCGCGGGGCCGCTCGCGGGCGGCACGGTCACGGCGATTGCCGGCTGGTCTGCATCGCCCGACGCCGAATTCCGGATGGCAATACGCAATGGCACGTCCCGCCGGGCGGCTGTATCACCCCGGCGCCACCCCCGTCGACTCCCGCACCACGAGTTCCGGCGCACCGATCGTATGCACGGCCGCGGCCGGCTCGATCCCGTCGATCATGTCGAGCGTCAGCGCGATCGCCCGCGCGGCGATCTGCGACGTCGGGAACCGCACCGTCGTCAGCGCAGGGCGGAACTGGTGGGCGAGCTGGATATCGGTCATGCCGACCACCGACAGATCGGCCGGCACGCGCAGGCCGAGATCGGCGGCCGCCTGCATCGCGCCGATCGCCATCAGGTCGTTGGTCGCGAACAGCGCGGTGAGGCCGGGCTTCGCGCGCAGCAGCGCAGCGGCCGCTTCGTAGCCGCCTTCGATCGAATCGTGCGCCGACACGGTCGTCAGCGCGTCCGCCGGATGGCCGCGTGCCGCGAGTTCGTCGGCGAAGCCGCGCAGCCGCACCGACTGCGGGCCGCCCGAGCCCTTGCCGACCAGCGCGCCGAACGTGCGATGCCGCAACCCGGATAGATGCGCGGCCGCCAGCGCGCCCGCCGCCGCGAAATCGACGGTCACGCACGGCAGCGTGCGCGATGCATGCACGTGCTCCCACATGCACAGCACGATCGACGCGCCGTGACGTGCGATGTCGGCGAGTTCGGCTTCGGCGAGATCGGTGTTCATCACGATCGCGCCGGCCGCGAGCGTTCCCGCGATCCGCTCGAGGTAGTTGCGCGTGATCGCCGGATCGTCGTCGGTATTGGACACGAGCAGGTAATGGCCGCGCTTGCGCGCCTCGCGCTCGGCAGCCAGCACGAACTCCGGGTAGAACGGGTTCGTGATGTTCGACAGCATCAGCGCGAGCGTCGACGTGCGGCCTTCGGCGAGCGCCCGCGCGGTGAGATTCGGCCGATAGCCGAGTTCGCGGATCGCCGCCATCACGCGTTCGACGGTCGCCGGCTTCACCTTCTGCGGATTGCGCAACACGTTCGAGACGGTCGCCGCGGTGACGTTCGCGCGCCGCGCGACTTGCGCGAGCGTCACCATGCGCGACCTCCGGCCGGTCGGGCAACGCTACGCAACGGAAGTGAAGCGGGGGAGTGTCTGCTCATATTCTGGGAGTGCGTCCCACAAGTTGCACAGGGACAGGCGATACGCTAATTTCTCGACACAACAGATGAAGGAGACGACATGGTACGGCCAACCGCGCGAACTGCGCCACCGAAATTTAAGCGTTTAAATTTTTCGATCCGCAGCGCCTGACAGAGGAGAGCGCGATGACCGCCATTTCATTGAAGGATGTCTCGAAGCGCTACGGCGACCATGCGCCGGTGCTGCGCGACGTGAACCTCGAGATCGCCTCGCACGAGTTCTGCGTGTTTCTCGGTCCGTCGGGCTGTGGCAAATCCACGTTGTTGCGGATGATCGCCGGGCTCGAGGACGTGACCGAAGGCGAGCTGCGGATCGGCGGCGCGCGCAAGAACGACACGCCGCCTGCCGAGCGCGGCGTCGCGATGGTGTTCCAGAGTTATGCGCTGTTTCCGCACATGACGGTGTTCGAGAACATCGGTTTCGGGCTGCGCATCGCCGGCACGCCGAAGGACGAGATCCGCCGGCGCGTGACCGAGGCCGCGCGCGTGCTGCAGCTCGACGCACTGCTCGATCGCAAGCCGAAGGCGCTGTCGGGCGGGCAGCGGCAGCGCGTCGCGATCGGCCGTGCGATCGTGCGCGAGCCGCGCGTGTTCCTGTTCGACGAGCCGCTGTCGAATCTCGACGCGACGCTGCGCGGCCAGACACGCGTCGAGATCGCCCGCCTGCACGCACGCTTCACGCAATCGAGCTCCGTCTACGTGACGCACGACCAGATCGAGGCGATGACGCTGGCCGACCGGATCGTGCTGCTGCACGCGGGCGACGACGTCGCGCGCTTCGGCAGCATCGCGCAGGCCGGCGCGCCGCTCGAGCTGTATCACCGCCCGGCCAACCGCTTCGTCGCGGGCTTCATCGGCTCGCCGCGGATGAACTTCCTGCCGGCGGTCGTCGAGGCGGGCGATGCGCACGGCTGCCGGCTGCGCCTGGACGGCACCGGCGAAACGCTGACGCTGCGCGATCGCCCGTTGCCGCGCCACGTGGGCGGCGGCGCGCGCGTGACGCTCGGGATTCGTCCCGAGCATCTGACGGTCGCGGGGTCCGGCGACGCCGAACCGCCGGCGATCGTGCGCGACGTCGCGCTCGTCGAGCAACTGGGCGAAGCCGCGTACGTGCATCTCGATCAGCCCGGCGGCGTGCCGCTGCTCGCGAAACTGCCGGGCCAGGCTGCGTTGCGGCGCGGCGAGCGTCATGCGTTCAGCGTTCCGCCGTCGTGCTGCCACCTGTTCGACGAAGCCGGCATTGCATTGCCGGCCATCCACGCCGAAGCGGCATTCGCATAGCGGCGCGGCGCCGATCCGCTGCGCGCGACGCGGCACCCATCACATCACACCAATACCAGGAGACAACGATGAGACTTCGTGCGAGCCGACTGCTGCTTGCCCTGACGACTGCCGCGGCGTTCGCCGCGGGGACGGCCGACGCGGGCACGCTGAAGGTGAACGTCGCCGCGCGCGGCAACCAGCGCGCGACGTGGCAAGCGGTGTTCGACCAGTTCCACAAGGCGAATCCGGACATCGACCTGAAGGTCAGCTACGTCGGCGAGGAGGCATACAAGGTGCAGATGTCCGGCTGGCTCGCGACCGATCCGCCCGACGTGCTGAGCTGGAACAACGGCGAGCGGCTCGCGTATTTCGCGAAGCGCGGGCTGATCGAGGACCTGAGCGCGGACTGGCAGAAGAACGGCTGGAACGACACGTATGCGGCCGTGAAGCAGTCGTCGACCTACGGCGGCAAGCTCTACAGTTTGCCGCTCGGCTATGACGCGTATGGTCTCTTCTACCGCAAGGACCTGTTCGAGAAGGCGGGCATTCACGGCGAGCCGGCGGACTGGACGCAGTTTCTCGACGCGTGCCGCAAGCTGAAGGCGGCCGGCATCGCGCCGATCGCGGTGGCCGCGCGCGACGCGTGGACGCTCGCCGCGTGGTTCGACTACCTCGACCTTCGGATCAACGGTTATGCATTCCACCAGAAGCTGATGGCCGGCGACGTCGCCTATACCGACCCGCGCGTGCGTGCCGTGTACGCGGCCTGGAAGAAGCTGATCGACGACAAGTATTTCATCGACAACGCGCTGTCCTACGACGTCGATTCGCTGAGCCCGCTGATCGTCAACGGCCAGGCCGCGATGACGCTGATGGGCACCTGGTATTCGGCGGGCCTGCTGAGCGCGACGCGCAACCCGATCAGCTTCTTCCGCTTCCCGGTGATCGACGCGTCGGTGCCGCTCGCGGAGGACGGTCCGGTCAACGTGCTGATCGTGCCGGCGAAGGCGCACAACAAGACGGATGCGCGTCGCCTGTTCGCGTTCATGGGGCAACCGGCGGTCAGCGGCGAGTTCGCGAAGGGGATGGGCCAGCTGCCATCGAACAACAAGGCGCCCGAGCCGCAGGACCCGATCTCGAAGATCGGCTTCCGCACGCTCGCGACGACGCCCGGCGGCATCGCGCAGTTCTACGACCGCGACATGACGAAGGAAATGGCGGACGAGGGGATGAAGGCGATGCAGCAGTTCCTGTCCGACCCGACGCAGCTCGATGCGATCCTGCAGCGCCTCGAGCAGACCCGCAAGCGCATCTACCGGAAGTGATGTGGCCACGCGGCCGGCCCGGCCACGCCTGGCCGGCCGCGCCTGGCCGGCCGCGCCTAGCCGGCCGCGCCGGTCCAGTGCCGCGTCGTCACCGTCATGCCCGTTTCGCCTCGTTTCGTCGAAGGTCACCACAATGTCAACCAGCCTGTCCGAAAGCGCCGCGCGCCGCGAAGCCGGCCACGAGCGGCATGCGCGCGCGTCGCTCGCGCGCCGGCGGAACCGCGCGGCGCTGCTGTTCGTGCTGCCGGGATTCGCGCTGTTCACCGTGTTCGTCTTGTATCCGATCGTCAGCAGCATCTGGCTGAGCTTCCATCACTGGGACGGGATGACGCCGATGACGTACGCGGGGCTCGACAATTATCGCGAGCTGCTGCAGTCCGATACGTTCTACGTCGCGCTGAAGAACAACGTGCTGTGGCTCGCGCTGTTCCTCGCCGCGCCGCCGCTCGGCCTCGCGCTCGCGCTGTACCTGAACCAGAACGTCTACGGGATCCGGCTCGTGAAGTCGCTGTTCTTCGCGCCGTTCGTGTTGCCGGGCGTCGTCGTCGGCCTGGTGTTCTCGTGGTTCTACGACCCGACGTTCGGGCTGCTGAAGCTGATCGTCGGGCACGGAATCCCGGTGCTCGGCGATCCGCGCTATGCGACCTACGGCGTGATCGTCGCCGCGCTGTGGCCGCAGATTCCGTTCTGCATGATCCTGTACCTGACGGGGCTCACCGGCATCAACGGCGAGATCGTGGAGGCGGCCCGGATGGAAGGCGCGCGCGGCTTCACGCTGCTGTGGCACGTGATCCTGCCGCAGTTGCGGCCCGCGACCTTCATGGCGGTGGTGCTGACCGTGATCGGCGCGCTGCGCAGCTTCGACCTGATCTCGGTGATGACGGGCGGCGGCCCGTTCGACAGCTCGACCGTGCTCGCATACTTCATGGTCGACCAGGCGATCAAGTATTACCGCGAAGGCTATTCGGCCGCGATCGCGGTCGTGCTGTTCGCGATCATGCTCGTCTATATCGTGTGGCAGCTGCGCAAGCTGGTGCGCGTCGAATCGTAAGGATTTCGAATATGTATCCGATGCCCATGTCCCGCTGGGGACGTCCCGCCCGATGGCTGTACCGGCTGTCGCTGCCGTGCGCGCTCGCGCTGTGGCTCGTGCCGCTGCTCGCGGTGCTCGTCACGTCGATCCGCTCGACCGACGAGATCATGGCCGGTCATTACTGGGACTGGCCGAAGCAGTTCGCGCTGGTCGAGAACTACGGCACCGCGCTCACGCAGACGCCGATGCTGCATTACTTCGCGAACAGCATCCTGATCACGGTGCCGTCGGTCGCCGCGTCGATCCTGCTCGCGTCGCTCGCCGGGCACGCGCTCGCGAACTACCGGTTCCGCGGCAATCTCGTGCTGCTCGGGCTGTTCGTCGCGGGCAACTTCGTGCCGATCCAGATCCTGATGATCCCGGTGCGGCAGATCATGCTCGGCGTCGGCCTGTACAACACCGTATGGGCGCTGGTGCTGTTCCATACCGCGTTCCAGACCGGCTTCTGCACGCTGTTCCTGCGCAACTTCATCCGCGAGCTGCCGTTCGAGCTGATCGAGGCCGCGCGCGTCGAAGGCGCGTCGGAGTGGGCGATCTACTGGCGCGTCGTGCTGCCGCTCGTACGGCCGGCGCTCGCGGCGCTCGCGATCCTCGTGTTCACGTTCGTGTGGAACGACTACTTCTGGGCGCTGTGCCTCACGCAAGGCGACGACGCGGCGCCGATCACCGTCGGCGTCGCCGCGCTCAAGGGGCAGTGGACGACCGCCTGGAACATCGTGTCGGCCGGCTCGGTGCTCGCCGCGCTGCCGTCGGTGCTGATGTTCTTCGCGATGCAGAAGCACTTCGTCGCGGGGCTCACGTTCGGCGCGACGAAAGGCTGATGGCCTCCCTCCTTCCACTCTCCAGCAAGGAATCCACGATGCACCTCGGCGTTTGCTACTACCCCGAACACTGGCCGCGCGAACAATGGGCGCGCGATGCGCGACGCATGGCCGAACTGGGCCTGACCCGCGTGCGGATCGCCGAATTCGCGTGGAGCCGGATGGAGCCGGAACCGGGCCGCTACGACTGGGCATGGCTCGACGAAGCGATCGACACGCTCGCCAGCCAGCAGTTGAAGGTCATACTCGGCACGCCGACCGCGTCGCCGCCGAAATGGCTCGTCGATCGCCATCCGGAGATGCTGCCGGTCGGCGCGGACGGCGCGGTGTGGCAATTCGGCTCGCGTCGCCATTACGACATCGCGAGCCCCGTGTATCGCGCGCACTGCGTGCGCATCGCGGACGCGATGGCGCGGCGCTACGGCGCGCATCGGGCGGTGATCGCCTGGCAGACCGACAACGAGCTCGGCTGTCACAACACGCTGCCGAGCTATACGCGTGCGGCGCTCGACGGCTTTCGCGCGTGGCTCGCCGTGCGCTACGGCGACATCGGCACGCTGAACCGCGCGTGGGGCAACGTGTTCTGGAGCATGGAATATCGCGGCTTCGACGAGATCGAGCTGCCACGCCATACGCCGACCGACGCGAACCCCGCGCACCTGCTCGACTTCCGGCGCTATCAGTCGGACGAGGTCGCGCGGTTCCATGCGGCGCAGGTCGATGCGATCCGGCCGCACGCGCCGGGCCGCGACGTGCTGCACAACTTCATGGGATTTTTCACCGAGTTCGATCACTACGCGTTCGCCCGCGGCGGCCTCGATGTCGCCGCGTGGGACAGCTACCCGGTGCCGCGCACCGAAGTGCTGCCGCTCGACGAAGCCGACAAGCGGCGCTGGGCGCGCACGGGGCATCCCGACGTGTCGGCGTTCTCGCACGACCTGTATCGCGGTGTCGGCAACGGCCGGATGTGGGTGATGGAGCAACAGGCGGGGCCGGTCAACTGGGGGCCGTACAACCCGGTGCCGCACGCCGGCGCGGTGCGGTTGTGGACGTGGGAAGCGTTCGCGCACGGCGCGGAGCTCGTGTCGTATTTCCGCTGGCGGCAGTATCCGCATGCGCAGGAGCAGCTGCACTCGGGGCTCAACGCACCGGACGACGAGTTGTCGCCGGGCGGCCGTGAAGTGGCGCGTGTCGCACGCGAGCTGGCCGCGCTGGATTCCGCGCTCGTCGCCGGCGCGCGCGAGCCCGCCCGCGTCGCGCTGCTGTTCGATTACACGGCCGACTGGATGATCCGGATCCAGCCGCACGGCGCCGGTTTCGACTATCAGCAGCACGCGTTCGACTGGTATCGCGCGCTGCGCGAACTCGGGCTCGACGTCGATATCGTCGCGGCCGATGCCGACGTGTCGCGCTACGCGCTCGTCGTCGTGCCGACGCTGCCGGTCGTGCCGGATCGTGTCGCCGAGCAGGCCGCGCGCGGGAACGCGCACTGGTTGTTCGGGCCGCGCACCGGGTCGCGCACCGCTGACTTCGCGATCGTGCCGGGCCTTGCGCCGGGCAAGCTGCGTGACGTGCTGCCGGTGCGGATCGCGCAGGTCGAGTCGCTGCGGCCGTCGCTCGCGCCGCGCGTCGCGTTCGACGGTGTCGACGGGCATGCGCTGAAATGGCGCGATCACATCGATCTCGACGCGAGCACCCCTGTCGACGTGCTCGCCGCCTGCGACGACGGCGTGCCCGCGCTCGTGCGGCACGGCCAGGTGACGATGGCGACTGCGTGCTTCGAGCCCGCGCTGTTGCGCGCGATCGTCGGCCGCTGCGCGCGCGACGCCGGACTGCCGGTGCGCGCGCTGCCTGACGGCGTGCGCTTGTGCCGGCGCGGGCGCGTCGTGTTCGCGTTCAACTACGGCGATACCCCGTGCACGCTGCCCGCGCCGGACGGTGCGCGCTTCGTGCTCGGCGGCCGCGAACTCGGCGCGGTCGATGTCGCCGCATGGATCGAGCCGGACTGACGCGATGCAGTCGTTGCCGTCGCCGCGGTTGCATGTCGCGCGCCTCGCGCGGATCGCGCATTTCGTGCCGTTGTCCGCCGCGGCGCTGATGCTCGGCGTCGCGATGTCGTTTACCGCCCCGTACCTGTCGCTGTTCGGCGTGGAGGCGGCCGGGATGTCGCCGTTGCTCGCGGGCGTCTTCATGACGCTGATCGCGGCGAGCGGAGTGGTCGCGAGCACGTTGGCGGGGCGTTGGTCGGATCGCCGCGACCGCCACCGGCCGCTGCTCGTCGTGTCGCTCGCTGCGGCCGCGCTCGGTTTCGCGCTGCTGTGCGTGCTGCGCGAGCACGGCTCGGTGATCGCCGCCGGCACGATCCTGCTCGGTGCGGGCGCCGTGTCGCTGTCGCAGATCTTTTCGTTCGCGCGCGCGGTGCTGCCGGTCGACGACGATGCGCAGCGCGAGCTTGCGTCGGCCGCGCTGCGCACGATGCTGTCGGTCGCGTGGGTGTTTGGTCCCGCGCTCGGCGCGCTGATCCTCGCGCAGACGGGTTTTACCGGGCTCTTTTTCGCGGCTGCCGCGGGCTTTGTCGCGTGCGCGGCGATCGTCGCGCGGATTCCGGAGCCCGCGCGGCGGCCGGCAGCCGTTCACGTGCAAGCGGTCGGCGACGACGCAAAGACAACCGTCGATACGACGGCGATCGTCGTCGCGCCGCGCGCGAGCGTGCTGCGGACCCTCGTCGCGCTCACGCTGATGGGGCTCGCGGCGAACGCGACGATGATCGTGCTGCCGCTGTACATCGTGCGCGGGCTCGGCGGCACGCCGACGAACGTGTCGGCCGCGCTGGGCCTCGCCGCGTTGCTCGAGATCCCGATGATGCTGTGGCTCGGCGTCCGGTCGACGCGGCTCGACAAGGCACGCTGGCTGACCGCGTGCGCGGCCGTGCACGCCGCGTATTTCATCGGGCTCGCGGCGGTGACGCGGGCCGACATGATCCTGCCGCTGCAATCGCTGAGTGCGTGCGTGGTCGCGATCACGTCCTGCCTCGGGATGACGCGCGTGTGCGACCTGATGCCCACGCGCCCCGGCACCGCGACCGCGATGTTCTTCAGCACCGCGCGAGTCGGCTCGATCGCGTCGGGCGTGCTGTCGGGCGCGTGTGTGGACCTGTTCGGCTATCGCGCGACGTTCGCGGGGTGCTGCGGGCTCGCGCTCGTCGCATTCGTGCTGCTTGCGCGGGATGCGCGCGGCCAGCAGGGCGGTGCGAGTGACGCAAGCGGCATGGCGGCCCCTGCGAGGCGCCGCTTCGATGCACCGCACTGACGCGCGATGCGCCGGTGCGGTGATGCCGTGATGTCGCAGACGGGATCGATCAGCGCCGGCGGAACGCGTCGAGCGACGACAGCGCGTTGCCGTGGAAGTCGAACCACGTGTTGTTGTCCCATTGATCGCCCGCGCCGACCTTCCAGCCGACGCCCGGCGTCGGGATCCATTCCGGCTCCCACCAGAACACGCCCTTGCCGCGATTGCCCGGCACGCCCTTCACGATATCGACGACCGCCGCGAGGAATTGCGCCTGGCCGGCCGGTGACGGCGGGAACGCGGTCGAGCCCGTGTTCGTCATCGCGTTCGGTTCCGAGTCGCCGTCGCTGGTGGTCCACGGATACGCGGTTTCCACGACGATCAGCTCCTTGTCGTAGCGCACCGCGAGGTCGTTCGCGTTGTTGCGCAGGTCGTCTAGCGAGCCTTGCCACTGCGGGTAATACGACAGGCCGATCACGTCGAACGTCACGCCGCGCTGCGTCGCGCTGTCGAACCACCAGCGGCTTTTCGCGTTGTCGCCGCCGCTGTCGATGTGCAGCATCACCTTGATGCGCGGATCGACGGCCTTCACCGCATCGCGGCCCGTCTTCAGCAGCTGCGCGAGGTTGTCCCACTGGTCGTAGCGGCCGAGCGGCCACAGCATGCCGCCGGTGATCTCGTTGCCGATCTGCACCCACTCGGGCCGCACGCCGGCGCGCTGAAGCTGGCGCAGCACGTCGGTCGTATAGGCCGACAGCAGCGCGCACGTGTCGGCGAGATTCTTGCCGGCCCACGCATGCGGCGGGTATTGCTTGCCGGGGTCGGCCCACCAGTCGCTGTAGTGGAAGTCGATCAGGATGCGCATCCCGAGCGCGGCCGCACGTTTCGCGAGCGCCACGACGTGTGCGGCATTGTTGTAGCCGGCCGCATCGCTCTGGTTCGCGGGGAAGAAGTCCGGGTTGCCGGGATCGTTCCAGACCTTGATGCGGATCGAATCGACGCCATGCGCGTGCAGGATCTTCAGGCAGTCGCGCGGATGCCCGCGGTCGAAATATTGCGCGCCGTGCGCTTCGAGCTCAGGCAGCGTCGACACGTCCGCGCCCATCGCCAACGGGGCGCCACCCGCGGCGCGCGCAACGTCTTGCGCAATCCCTTGCGCGACGGCCGGCAGCGTGCCGGCCAGGTCGATGCAGGCGAGCGCCGCGGTCGAGATACTCCAGCGCAACATCGATCTTCTATTCATTGTCATCCTCCAGTGTTTGGCCCGGTCGGTCGATTGCCTGAGCGCGGGCGTCGGCAGTTTAAGCGCTTAAATTTCAGCCTCGATACGAGACGACACGAGGCCGGAACGAGCGTAGCGCAGCCGCCGATGCCTACGCAAAGAACGCGTGCGTTGCCTACTATCTGGCGCTACGCGCGCACGCCTACCCGATACCGCGTCGTCTGGCGATAGGTGTCGCCCGGCTGGAGGATGGTTTCGTCACGCAGCGCGTTCATGTTGACCTGGTTCGGAAGGAACCCGGCTTCGACGCACAGCGCCGCATGCTGCACGCACGACACACCGCCGCTTGCACGCAAACCGTCCAGATAGTTGCCCGTATAGAGCTGCAGCCCGCGCTGATCCGTCGATACGGCGAGCTCCCGGCCGCTTTCCGGATCGTAGATCGCCGCGACGGGCCGTACGCCGCGCCCAAAGCCGCGCAGCACGTAGCAGTGGTCGAAGCCGCGCCCGCGTGCGAGCTGCGCATGCGGCCAGTCGAGGCGCGCGCCGATCGGCGCGCTCTGCCGGAAATCGAACGCGCTGCCCGTCACGTCGGCCGTGCCGGTCGGGATCAGCGCGTCGTCCACTTCGACGAACGCATCGGCGTCGATCTGCAGCAGATGCCCGCGCACGTCGCTGCCCGCGCGTCCGCTCAGGTTGAAGTAGCTGTGATTCGTCAGGTTCAACGGCGTGGGCGCATCGGTCACGCCCGTATAGTCGATCGTCAGCGTGCCGTCGTCGTCGAGCGTGTAGCGCACCTGCACGCGCACGTTGCCGGGGAACCCGGCATCGCCTTCCGGCGAATCGAGCCGCAGCGTCAACCCGCCGTGGTCGTCGATCACGTCCCAGCGCGCGCGATGAAAGCCGCTCGCGCCGCCGTGCAGCAGGTTGCCGTTCTCGTTGCGGTCGAGCGTGTAGTCGACGCCGTCGAGCGTGAAGCGCGCAGCCGCGATCCGGTTCGCCCAGCGGCCGACCGTCGCGCCGAGGTACGCGCCAGAGTCGATGTAATCGGTCGGCGTGTCATGGGCCAGCACGATATCGGCGAAGCGCCCGGTGCGGTCGGGGGCGAGCCACGACACGACGGTCGCGCCGAGATCGCTGACGACGACGCGCATTCCGTGCGCGTTGCGCAGCGTATAGCGCCGCACCGGATCGCCGCCGGGCGGCGTGCCCCACGGCTCGGACGGAATGCGGCCGAGCTCGGCCGCCGGGCGGGAAGTGGCGATATCGATAGGCATGAGTGGGTTCGCTCGTGGGCGGTGCATTCAGTGGGCAGGCGCGGTGCGTTCCTGGTATTCGCGCGGCGTGCAGCCGAGTTCGCGGCGGAACACCGCATACATGTATTGCAGCGACGTGAAGCCGCAGCGGATCGCGACTTCCGCGCTCGACGCATTGCGGGCCGCGAGCAGCGCCTGCGCGGCCTCGAGCTTGTGACGCAGGATTTCCTGGTGAACGGTGCGCTGCAGCTCGCGCCGGAAGTGCTCCTCGAGCAGCGAGCGCGACACACCGACGTAGTCGGCGACCTGTTCGGTCTTGATCCCCTGGCATGCGTACTGGCGGATGAAATGCCGTGCGCGCATCACGTGCGGGCTCGCGAGCGGCTGGTGGCGCGTCGATTCGAGCACGTTGATGCCGACCGGCGGCACGAGGATGCGCTGCCCGGGAAAACGCGCGCCGCGCAGCATCCGGTGCAGCAAGTGCGCGGCGGTGCGGCCCATTTCCTCGGTGCCCTGGATGACCGACGACAATGGAATGCGCGTCAGCGTGCGGGTGAGCGGATCGTTGTCGATGCCGATGATCGCGACCTGTTCCGGCACCGCGATGCCGGCGATCAGGCACGCCTGCAGCAGGTGCCGCGCGCGCGCATCGGTGACGGCGATCACGCCGACGGGTTTCGGCAGTGCATGCAGCCAGCCGATCAGCTGCTCGATCGCATGATCCCAGCCCGACGCGCTCGTCGACACGCCGCGATAGATCGGCGCGTCGAGCCCGTCCGCGCGCGCGAGCCGGTCGAACGCGAGCTCGCGCTGCTGCGCCCAGCGATTCTCCTGGGCGGCCGGCAGGCTGTACATCGCGAAATGCGCGAGCCCCGCGCCGATCAGGTGCGTATAGGCGAGCGACACGAGCTTGGGGTTGTCGGTCGCAATATATGGGACGCCGTCCGGATACTGCGCCGGATCCTCGTATGACGAGCCGACCGCGACGATCGGCAGCGGCGAGCCGGCGAGCGCGTCGGCGACGGCCGGGTCGTCGAAGTCCGCGATGATGCCGTCGCCGTCGAAGCGCTCGATGCCGGCGAGCCGGCAGCGGAAGTCGTCTTCGAGGAACAGGTCCCACACGACGCGCGTCGTGTGCAGATACTGGCCGATGCCGCTGATGATCTCGCGGTCGTAGACCTTGTTCGCGTTGAACAGCAGCGCGATGCGGTGCGGTGTCTGGGCGGAAGGGGCGCGGTTCATCTGATGTCGGGGCACGCGCGCCGGGCGCGTCGTGCCGTTGTCTCCGGGGCGCGCCCGGGGCGGCGGCGCGCAGTGTTCTGGTGTCCGGCGATTGTAGGACGGAACGCGCGTCGCGCGCAGCAACTGGCAAGAAACGTTAAGCATGCTGCGCAATTTCGCAATTGCCGGCCGGCAGGCGCACGGGCACGATCCAGTCAACCGAATTCGGCCGCGTGCGTCACCGCGACGCGCGTTGCGCTGCAACAAGAGCCTGCACGGAGACGCCATGTCGTATTTCGAACACATTCCCGCGATTCGTTACGAAGGTCCGCAGTCGGACAACCCGCTGGCCTACCACCATTACGACGCCGAGAAGCGCGTGCTCGGCAAGACGATGGCCGAGCATCTGCGGATCGCCGTGTGCTACTGGCACACGTTCGTATGGCCGGGGCACGACATCTTCGGGCAGGGCGCATTCCAGCGGCCCTGGCAGCAGCCCGGCGACGCACTCGAGCGGGCGCGGCTGAAGGCCGATGCGGCATTCGAATTCTTCACGAAGCTCGGTACGCCGTTCTATACGTTCCATGACACGGACGTCGCGCCGGAGGGCGACAGCCTGCGCGAGTACGCGGCCAATTTCGCGCGGATGGTCGACTATCTCGGCGAGCGCCAGCAGGCGAGCGGCGTGCGGCTGCTGTGGGGGACCGCGAACCTGTTCTCGCACCCGCGCTTCGCGGCGGGCGCGGCGACGAACCCCAACCCCGACGTGTTCGCGTGGGCCGCGACCCAGGTGTGCCATGCGCTCGACGCGACGCACCGGCTCGGCGGCGAGAACTACGTTCTGTGGGGCGGCCGCGAAGGGTACGAGACGCTGCTCAATACCGACCTGAAGCGCGAGCGCGACCAGTTCGCGCGCTTTCTGTCGATGGTCGTCGAGCACAAGCACCGGATCGGCTTCAAGGGCGCGCTGCTGATCGAGCCGAAGCCGCAGGAGCCGACCAAGCACCAGTACGACTACGACGTCGCGACCGTGCACGGCTTCCTCGTGCAGTACGGACTGCAGAACGAGATCCGCGTGAACATCGAGGCCAACCACGCGACGCTAGCCGGTCATTCGTTCCATCACGAGATCGCAAATGCGTTCGCGCTCGGCGTGTTCGGCAGCGTCGACGCGAACCGCGGCGATCCGCAGAACGGCTGGGATACCGACCAGTTCCCGAACAGCGTCGAGGAGCTGACGCTCGCGTTCTACGAGATCCTGCGCCACGGCGGCTTTACCACCGGCGGGATGAACTTCGACGCGAAGGTGCGCCGCCAGAGCGTCGATCCGGAAGACCTGTTCTACGGCCACGTCGGCGCGATCGACGTGCTCGCGCTCGCACTCGAACGCGCGGCGGTGCTGGTCGAGAACGACCGGCTCGACGCGCTGCGCCGGCAGCGCTACGCGCAGTGGGACGAAGCGTTCGGCCAGAAGATCCTGTCGGGCGGCTATACGCTGCAGTCGCTCGCCGACGACGCGCTCGCGCGCGGCGTGGACCCGCGGCATGCGAGCGGCGCGCAGGAGCGGCTCGAGAACATCGTGAACCAGGCGATCTACGGGCCGCGCTGACGCCATGTATATCGGACTCGATCTCGGCACGTCGGGCGTGAAGGCGGTGCTGCTCGACCGCGACGGCGCGGTGCGCGCAAGCGCGAGCCGCCCGCTGACGGTGAGCCGGCCGCGGCCGCGCTGGTCCGAACAGGCGCCGCGCGACTGGTGGGACGCGGCAAGCGGCGCGCTCGCCGCGCTCGTCGATGAAGCACGCGCGGCCGGCATCGACCCGCACGACATCGCCGCGCTGGGACTGACCGGGCAGATGCATGGCGCCACGCTGCTCGACGCGCATGGCGACGTGCTGCGCCCCGCGATCCTGTGGAACGACGGTCGCGCGGATGCGGAGTGCGCCGAACTCGAGCGGCTCGCGCCCGCGCTGCGCACCGTGGCCGGCAACATCGCGATGCCTGGCTTCACCGCACCTAAGCTGCTGTGGGTGCGCCGTCACGAGCCCGACGTGTTCGCGCGCATCGCGCACGTGCTGCTGCCGAAGGACTATCTGCGCTACCGGCTGACCGGTGCGTTCGCAACCGATCCGTCGGATGCCGCCGGCACGCTGTGGCTCGACGTCGCGAAGCGCGACTACGACGACGCGCTGCTGGCCGCATGCGGACTGTCGCGCGCGCAGATGCCACCCGTGTTCGAGGGCAACGGCGTGACCGGCACGCTGCTGCCGGCCGTTGCGCGCACGCTCGGGCTGCGCGAGATCCCGGTGGTGGCCGGCGGCGGCGACAACGCGGCCGGCGCGGTGGGCGTCGGCATCGTGCGGCCAGGCGACGCGCTGCTGTCGCTCGGCACGTCGGGCGTCTATTTCGCGGTGTCGGACGGGTTTCGCGCGAATCCGGAATCGGCGGTGCACAGCTTCTGTCACGCGCTGCCCGATACGTGGCACCTGATGTCGGTGATGCTGAACGCGGCCGGCTGCCTCGACTTCAGCGCGCAGCTGGCCGGTTACGACGGCGTCGCGGCGCTGCTCGACGATGCCGAGACGAACGCGCGCGCAAGCCGCCCGTGGTTCCTGCCGTACCTGAGCGGCGAGCGCACGCCGCACAACGACGTGAATGCGAAGGGCGTGTTCTACGGGCTCACGCCCGACACGCAGCGTGCGGATCTCGCGAACGCGACGCTCGAAGGTGTCGGCTTCGCGCTGCTCGACGGCATCGACGCGCTGCATGCGGCCGGGCTCGCGCCCGACAGCATCACGGTGATCGGTGGCGGCTCGCGCAGCGCGTACTGGACGCAGATGCTCGCCGATCTGAGCGGCCGCGCGCTGACGCTGCGCGCGGGCGGCGAAGTGGGGCCGGCGCTGGGCGCTGCGCGCCTTGCGCGTCTCGCGCTCGAACCGGGTGCGTCGCTCGACGACGTGTGCCCGCAGCCGCCGATCGTCGCGGTGCGCGAGCCCGATCTCGCGCGGTACGCGTGGTATCGCGACGAGCGGCGTCCGACGTTTCGCGCGCTTTACCGCGCGCTCGAACCGGTGTTTGCGGCCGGTGCGTGACAGGCCGGTCGACCGGCATTCGTGAAAGCAGTCCAATCAATAAAGAGGAATGGAGACATGAAATCCGTGACGCGTCGTACCGTATTGAGTTCCCTTGCCGGCGCCGCCGCGCTGGCAGTCCTCGCGCTGGGCGCACCGCTCGCGCACGCGAGCAAGGACAAGCCCGAGATCGGCTTCTGCATCGACGACCTGCGCGTCGAGCGCTGGTCGCGCGATCGCGATTATTTCGTCGCGGCCGCGACGAAGCTCGGCGCGAAGGTGTCGGTGCAGTCGGCCGACGCCAGCGAGGCGCGGCAGATTTCCCAGATCGAGAACCTGATCTCGCGCGGCGTCGACGTGATCGTGATCGTGCCGTTCAATTCGAAGACGCTCGGCAACGTCGTCGCCGAAGCGAGGAAGGCCGGCATCAAGGTCGTGTCGTACGACCGCCTGATCCTCGATGCGGATATCGACGCGTACATCTCGTTCGACAACGAGAAGGTCGGCGAACTGCAGGCGCAGGGCGTGTTCGACGCGAAGCCGAAGGGCAATTACTTCCTGCTCGGCGGCGCGCCGACCGACAACAACGCGAAGATGCTGCGCGAAGGACAACTGAAGGTGCTGAAGCCGGCGATCGACCGTGGCGACATCAAGCTCGTCGGCCAGCAATGGGTGCCCGAGTGGAGCGCGTCGACCGCGCTGCGGATCGTCGAGGACGCGCTGACCGCGAACAACAACAAGATCGACGCGATCGTCGCGTCGAACGACGGCACCGCCGGCGGCGCGATCCAGGCGCTCGCCGCGCAGCATCTGGCCGGCAAGGTGCCAGTGTCCGGGCAGGATGCGGATCTCGCGGCGGTCAAGCGCGTGATCGCCGGTACGCAGACGATGACGGTCTACAAGCCGCTGAAGCTGATCGCGAGCGAAGCCGCGAAGCTCGCGGTCGATCTCGCGAAGGGCGCGAAGCCCGCGTTCAACGCGCAATACGACAACGGGAAGAAGAAGGTCGACACGGTGCTGCTGCAGCCGACGCTGCTGACGAAGCGCAACGTCGACGTCGTCGTGAAGGACGGCTTCTACACCCAGGCCCAGCTGGCGAGCCAGTAACGGCACGACGGCGGCGAGGCACGCGGCCGGCCGGGCGGGCGGCCGCGTGCTCACTGCGAGGCGATGAACGTATGACCGAACCCTTGCTGACGATGCGCGGCATCGTCAAGGCATTCGACGGCGTGAAGGCGCTCGACGGAATCGACCTGACCGTGCGGCCTGGCGAGTGCGTCGGCCTGTGCGGCGAGAACGGCGCCGGCAAGTCGACGCTGATGAAGGTGCTGTCGGGCGTCTACCCGCACGGCACGTGGGACGGCGAGATCCGCTGGGAAGGTGCGCCGCTCGTCGCGTCCGGCGTGCGCGACACCGAGCGCGCGGGCATCGTGATCATTCACCAGGAGCTGATGCTCGTGCCCGAACTGTCGGTGGCCGAGAACATCTTTCTCGGCAACGAGATCACGCTGCCCGGCGGACGCATGCACTACGCGGAGATGGTGCGCCGTTCGGAAGCGCTGCTGCGCGAGCTGCGGATCGACGCGATCAACGTCGCGCAGCCGGTGATGAACTACGGCGGCGGCCACCAGCAGCTGATCGAAATCGCGAAGGCGCTGAACAAGCGCGCGAAGCTGCTGATCCTCGACGAGCCGTCGTCGTCGCTGAGCGCCGCCGAGACGCGCATCCTGCTCGACATCGTGCGCGACCTGAAGCGTCGGGGTGTCGCGTGCGTGTACATCTCGCACAAGCTCGACGAAGTCGATGCGGTATGCGACACCGTGACCGTGATCCGCGACGGCCGCCATGTCGCGACCGAGCCGATGCGCGGGCTGACCACCGACCGGATCATCGCGATGATGGTCGGCCGCGAGATCCGCAACCTGTATCCGCGCGAGGCACACGAGATCGGCGACGTCGTGCTGGAGGCGCGCAACGTGACCTGTCACGACGTCGCGAACCCGCGCCGCAAGCGCGTCGACGACGTATCGTTCAGCGTGCGGCGCGGCGAGATCCTCGGTGTCGCCGGGCTTGTCGGCGCGGGCCGCACCGAACTGATGCAGGCGATCTTCGGCGCGTATCCGGGCGCGAGCACGGCGAGCGTGCGGATGAACGGCCGGCCGCTCGCGATCCGCGCGCCGGCCGATGCGATCCGCGCGGGCATCGCGATGGTGCCGGAGGATCGCAAGCGTCACGGGATCGTGCCGCAGCTCGGCGTGGGCCACAACATCACGCTGTCGGTGCTGCGCCGTTTCGCGACGCGCGGACGGATCGACGCAGCCGCCGAGCTCGACGCGATCCGCACGGAGATGCAGCGGCTGTCGGTGCGCGCCGCGCATCCGTTCCTGCCGATCGCTAGCCTGTCCGGCGGCAACCAGCAGAAGGCGGTGCTCGCCAGGATGCTGCTGGCCGACCCGCAGGTGCTGATCCTCGACGAACCGACCCGCGGCGTCGACGTCGGCGCGAAGGCGGAGATCTACCGGCTGATCTTTGCGCTCGCGAAACGCGGCGTCGCGCTGATCGTCGTGTCGTCGGAGTTGCCGGAAGTGCTCGGGCTCGCCGATCGCGTGCTCGTGATCGGCGAAGGCGAGCTGCGCGGCGATTTCGTGAACGACGGCCTCACGCAGGAACAGATCCTCGGCGCCGCGCTGACGCCCGCGCGGCGTCCGGCCGAACCCATTGCAGCGAGTACCCCATGAATACCGAACTGTCTTCCTCTTCCGCCGTGCCGCCGGACGCCGATGCGCGCCGCGCGCACGGCCATCCGTTGCGCCAGGTCTTCGTGCGCTACAAGGTGCTCGCGCTGCTGTTCGCGGTCGCGGCGATCTGGGTGTTCTTTTCGGTGCTGACCGACGGGGCGTTCGTCACGCCGCGCAACGTGTCGAACCTGCTGCGGCAGATGTCGATCACCGGGATGCTCGCGTGCGGGATGGTGTTCGTGATCATCGCCGGCGAGATCGACCTGTCGGTCGGTTCGCTGCTCGGGCTGCTCGGCGGTGTCGCGGCGATCCTCGACGTCAATCGTCACTGGCCCGTCGCCGCGACGGTGCCGGCGGTGCTCGCGCTCGGCGTGCTGGTCGGGTTGTTCAACGGCTGGTGGTCGACCTACCGTCGCGTGCCGTCGTTCATCGTCGGGCTCGGCGGGATGCTGGCATTCCGCGGCATCCTGCTCGGCGTGACGGGCGGCTCGACGATCGCGCCGGTGTCCGACGGCTTCGTGTTCATCGGCCAGGGCTACCTGCCGCGCATGGCGGGCGACGGGCTCGCGCTGCTGCTGTTCGCGCTCGTTGCGCTGCTGGTCGTCCGGCAGCGCGGCACGCGGCGCCGTTACCGGCTCGCGGTCGCGCCGCTGTGGCAGGACGTCGCGAAGATCGTCGGCGCCGGGGCCGTGCTGTTCGCGTTCGTCGCGATGCTCGACCGCTACGGCGGCATTCCCGTGCCCGTGCTGCTGCTGCTCGCGCTGCTCGGCGCGTTCTCGTGGATCGCGACGCAGACCGTGTTCGGCCGCCGCATCTATGCGGTGGGTTCGAACCTGGAGGCGACGCGGCTGTCGGGCGTCGATACGGATCGCGTGAAACTGGCGATCTTCGCGCTGATGGGGCTGATGTGCGCGTTCGCGGGGATCGTCAATACCGCGCGGCTCGCGGCCGGCTCGCCGTCGGCCGGCACGATGGGCGAACTCGATGCGATCGCCGCGTGCTTCATCGGCGGCACGTCGATGCGCGGCGGCTCGGGCACCGTCTATGGCGCGCTGATCGGTGCGCTCGTGATGGCGAGCCTCGACAACGGGATGTCGATGCTCGACGTCGACGCGTACTGGCAGATGATCGTCAAGGGCGCGGTGCTGGTGCTGGCGGTGTGGATCGACGTGGTGTCGCGGTCGAACCGGCGGTGAGGTGCCGTTCTATCCCTTCTATCCCGCATCGGCCTTGATGAAATCGACGAACGCGCGCAGCGGAGCCGGTACGAAACGCCGCCCCGGATAGTACAGATACGGCCCCGAGAACGGCCGCCACCAGCCGTCAAGCACGGGCTCGAGCGCGCCGCTCGCGAAGTACGGGCGCAGCCAGTCTTCGTACAGATGCACGATGCCGAGCCCCGCGCAGGCCGCGTCCACGACGAGATCGACGGCGCCGCCGATCTGCACGACGAGCGGGCCCGACGGCTCCACGCGCACCACTTCGCCGTCGCGCTCGTATTCCCACGCCGGCATCGCGCCGCTCGCGAAGCGGCCGCGCAGGCACGCGTGATCGAGCAGGTCGCGCGGATGGGCGGGGCGGCCGCGCCGGTCGAGATAGGCGGACGCCGCGGCGGTCGCGAGGCGTTGCGATCGCGGGCCGATCGGCACGGCGATCATGTCCTGTTCGAGACGCTCGTCGTAGCGAATGCCGGCGTCGCAGCCGGCCGCGAGGATATCGACGAAGCTTTCGTCGGCCACGACCTCGAGCCGTATCTCCGGATACGCGTCGAGAAAGCGCGGGACGATCGACGGCAGCACGAGCCGCGCCGCGCTCATCGGAACGTTGAGCTTCAGCGTGCCGACCGGCTTCTCGCGGAACGTGTTTACCACGTCGAGCGCCGCTTCCACCTCGCTCAGCGCCGGCGTGAGCCGCGCGAGCAGACGCGCGCCGGCTTCGGTCGGCGACACGCTGCGCGTCGTGCGGTGCAGCAGCCGCACACCCAGTTGCGCCTCCAGCCTGCGGACCGCTTCGCTGAGCCCCGACGCACTCGCGTCGGCCAGGCGTGCAGCCTCGCGAAAGCCCTTCGCGCGCGCCACTGCCACGAACGCATTCAGATCGCCGAGATCGACTTGCATTGTTCGCCTTTTCGTACAGGTTGTGCGCATTATGACCGCTTATCGTGCAGCGCCACGCGGCGTAACCTGCGATTCATTCATTCATACAGGAGCACGATCATGTCCCCCGTCGTTCAATCCGGCACGTTTTCCGTGGCAGGCCGCCGCGTTCACCGCCTCGGTTATGGCGCGATGCAGCTGGCCGGGCCGGGCGTGTTCGGGCCGCCGAAGGATCGCGACGCAGCGCTCGCCGTGCTGCGCGCAGCCGTCGAAGCGGGCGTCGACCACATCGACACCAGCGACTTCTACGGCCCGCATGTGACGAACCAGCTGATTCGCGAGGCGCTGCATCCGTATCGCGACGATCTGCTGATCGTGACCAAGATCGGCGCGACGCGCGGCGACGACGGTTCATGGCTCCCGGCGTTCTCAGCTGACGCGCTGGCGGCCGCCGTGCACGACAACCTGCGCAACCTGGGTCTCGACGTGCTCGACGTCGTCAATCTGCGGATCATGTTCGACGTGCACGGCCCGGCCGAAGGCTCCATCGAGGCGCCGCTATCCGCGCTGGCCGAACTGCAGCGGCAGGGCCTCGTGCGACACATTGGGCTCAGCAACGTCACGGCCGCGCAGATCGCCGAAGGCCGGCGGATCTGCGACATCGCCTGCGTGCAGAATCATTACAACCTCGCGCATCGCGACGACGATGAGCTGATCGATGCGCTTGGCCGCGACGGCATCGCCTACGTACCGTACTTTCCGCTCGGCGGCTTCAATCCGTTGCAGTCGTCGACGCTCGACGCGGTCGCCGCGCGGCTCGGCGCGACGCGGATGCAGACAGCGCTCGCATGGCTGCTGCGCCGCGCGCCGAACATCCTGCTGATTCCGGGAACGTCGTCGGTCGCGCATCTGCGCGAGAATCTTGATGCCGGCGCGCTGGTGTTGCCGGACGATGCGGTGCGCGAACTCGACGGGGTCGGGGCTGCTGGCGGTTGACGCGGGCGGGGGGCGCAGGTGTCGTACATCACATCGTACGGCCGCTGCGTCCGCCCCGGCCGCTGAATTCAGCGAACCTGACCCAGCTGCTCGTCGATCGTGCGCGTCAACGGTGACTGGACGTCGCCGGTGTGCTTCGTCTGCACGGGCTCGATCAGCACGATCCAGCATTCGTCGTCGGCGACCGGGTTATGCTGCGTGCCGCGCGGCACCACGTGCATCGAGCCGGCGGGCAAGTCGACGACGCGACCGCCTTCATACTCGATCCTCAGGTGTCCGCGCACGACGAAGAACAGCTCGTCTTCGTTCGCATGGTCGTGCCACACGAGCTGACCGCGAACCTTCGCGACTTTCACATACTGATCGTTGACCTGCGCGACGACCTTGGGCGACCAGTATTCGGATACATCGGCGAAGGCAGCCTCGAGGTCGAACGATTCGGCGAACGCAGCGGCGGGTAGGGTCATCTCGTCTCCAGATCCAGGGGTGGCATGCAGGATCGAAACCGGCACGCTGCCGGTTCATCGATATGTGGGGCCACGCCGATTATATTGACGCCGGCGTTACGGCGCACGACGGCGCCGTACCAGGTCATGCTCAGCCGACCAGCGCTGCCGCGAAGTCGCGGTACGCATGCAGCGGGCGGCCGAGGATCGACGACAGGCGCGCCGCATGGGACGTCACGCATCGCGATCGAGCCGGTGGCCCGGCTGTCGCCGCCGATCATGGTGCGCGATACGGTCCGCCGCCTATATCGACGCGTGGCAAAGACACCGCGCCGCGGGCGGCGAGGGGTTCGCGATACCGCGGCGGCGCGCGTGCGCTACGTTCGGTCGCGAGTGCGTGCGCGTACCGCGCCCGTGATCACCGCGATGCCGAACAGGATGACGGCGACGATCTCGATGATGTGCTGCGACACGTGCAGCGTCATCAATCCCCATGCCACGCCGCCGATGAAAATGATCCATCCGACCAGGTAGATAAGCAGAGTCATCATTTTTCTCCTTGCGGTTCGGGTTCTCGCTCGGATTGCCGTCGCGCGGCGGCCGCGTTCTCCGGCGGCGGTTCGTGTGGATGCAAGCCGAGGCGTTCCATCAGGCGCCCAGCGTCGAACGGTGCTTTCGTCTTCACGTCGTTGTCGAAATAGCAGTACACGTCGCGCCGCTGCGCGCGCGGCGGCGCCAGATCCGGCGCCGCAAGGTGCGCATCGGCGGGCTGCGCGCCGCCGCGCCACGACGTGATCCTGCGCGCCCACCGATCGAGCGACGCATCGGAATACGCGCCGGAATACTTCGTTTCCGTGCCGTGCAGCCGCATGTAGACGAAGCGCGCGGTCAGATCCTCGAACTGCGGCCACGCCTCGGTGGAGTCCGAGACGACCAGCGCGGCCTTGTGGCGGCGCAGCAGCTTCACGAACGCCGGATCCACGAAGCTCGCGTGACGCACTTCGACAGCGTGACGCAATTTGCGCTTGCGGTCGATCTCGAGATACGGAGTCCTCACCCTGCGATCGTGCTGTTGCGCGAGGGCGAGCGCGGCTTCGGTGTCGGGCGGCAGCAGGCTCAGGAAACGTTCCATATGCTCGGGGTCGAAACGCAGCGACGGCGGAAATTGCCACAGGATCGGCCCGAGCTTGTCATTCAGCGCGAGGAGCCCTTGCGCGAAGAAGTTCGCGCAGGCGGCCGTCGCCGTTTCGTCGCGAAAGCGCAGCATGTGGGTCAGATAGCGCGAGCCTTTCACGCTGAACGTAAAACCCGGCGGCGTTTCGTCGTACCAGCGCCGCCAACTGGAGAGCGATTGCAGGCTGTAGTGCGTGCCATTGATCTCGATCGTCTGCATCCGGCCGGACGCGTATTGCAGCTCGGCGGCCTGCTTCAGCCCCTTCGGATAGAAGGTGCCGCGCCAGCCGTCGTAGCGCCAGCCTGAAATGCCGATGTGTATCTCGCCGGTCGTGCTTTTCACGTCGATGCCCGGAAGTCCGTGGATATCCGTCGCAAGTAGCAATGCGCGTGCCACGGCGGGGGGCACGCGCGTTCCCCGGGCTATCGGCGGGCAGTGCACTGTGGCTCGCGGCGAGCGGCACGGACCGCCTGCTTACGGCCGCCCCGCGACCGCGCCGCTATCGGGCCGGTCGGCGTCACTCAGGCGCGCACCACGTCAGGACAGCACCGCGACGCCGTCGGCAGCACGCACGCCGCGGCCGGCCTCGAGCACGAACAGCGGATTGATTTCCGCTTCGACGAGCCGCGGACCGAGCTGGCGCGCCATCCCCGCAAACGCGACGAGCGCGTCGGCGAGCGCGTCGACGTCCGCTTTTGGCCGGCCGCGATAGCCATCGAGCAGCGGCCACGTGCGAAGCGCGCGGATCATGTCGAGCGCGTCGTCGCGCGACAGCGGCGTGTCCTCCGGCAGCATCCGCAACACCGTGTCGTTGAAAATCTCCGCGGTCACGCCGCCCATCCCGAGCAGGATCGCGGTGCCGAGCGGGTCGCGATGCAGGCCGACGATCATTTCGACGCCGCCTGCGACCATTTCCTGCACGAGGAACGCATCCGGCGCAAACCCGGCGCCGGTCTCGACGTCGTCGCGCATGCGTTCGAGCCGTGCGCCGATCGCATCGGCGTTCAACCCGACCGCGACGCCGCCGATGTCGCTCTTGTGCGTGACGCGGTTCGACAGCAGTTTCAGCACCACGCGATCGCCGAAGTGCCGTGCCGCCTGCTCGGCGTCCGCTGCATCGCGCACGACGCGCTCGCGCACCGGCGTCACGCCGAAGCGCGCGAACAGCGCCTTCGCCTGTGCTTCGTCGAGCGGCCCGAACGGCAGGTCCCGCACGTCGACGCCCGCTGCCGCAGCACCCGCGTCGGCGATGGCCGCGGCTGCCCGCGCGCGCCAGCGGCCGGTATCCCGCATCGCGGCCAGCGCGCTCGCGACGCTCTCCGGCGACACGAAGGCCGGCACGCCGAGCCGGTTCATCGCGTGCGTGACGGCCGGCGCATGCGGGCTCACGAACGCGACCACCGGCTTGTCGGTGCCGGGCAAGGCATCGCGCACGGCGCCGGCCATCAGCTCCGGCATGCCGATGCTCGACGAGCCCGCGATCACGGCGACCGCGTCGTACGACGGGCTGTCGGCGAGCGTGCGGATCGCGCGGCGCAGCAGGTCGGGTTGCAGGCCCGCGAGCGTCACGTCGATCGGATTGCGATCGAGCACCGCGTGATCGCCGGTCTGAAGCGCGCGCAGCGCGGCCGCCGTGTCCGCATCGGGCTCGGGCGTGTCGAAACCGGCAAGCCCCAAGTTGTCCGCGACGAGCGTGCCCGCGCCGCCCGTCGACGTGAGAATCGCGACGCGCGAACCGCGCAGCGTACGCCCAGCCGCGAATGCGTTCGGCAGGTCGAGCAGATCGCCGAACGTCTGCGCGCGAATCACGCCGGCGTCGCGGAACAGCGCGTCGTACATCCGGTCCTCGCCGGCGAGCGCGCCGGTGTGCGAGACGGCCGAGCGCGCGCCGGACGCCGATCGTCCGATCTTGTACGCGACGATCGGCTTGCCCGCATGCGCCGCGCGGCGCGCGGCCGCGCGAAACCGCGCGGGATCGCGCAGCCCTTCGAGGTACAGCGCGATCACGGATGTCGCATCGTCGTCGATGAAGTAGTCGATGAAGTCGCTCACGTCGAGGTCGACTTCGTTGCTGGTCGACACGAGCTTCGACAGGCCGATCCCGCGATCGGCCGCGCGCGACAGCAGCGCACCGAGAATGCCGCCGCTCTGCGACACGACGCTCACGCCGCCCACGGCGAAGCCGTCGGTATCCAGCGCGCCGCTCGCGGACAACGTGACGCGATCGGTGAGGTTGACGACGCCGATCGTGTTCGGCCCGAGGACCCGCATCGAGCCGGCCGCCTCCTTCAGTTGCGCCTGGCGACGCGCGCCGGCCTCGCCGGTTTCGGCGTAGCCGCTCGCGAGCACGATCGCGGCGGCGGTCCCGCGTTTCGCGAGCGCCGCGACCGCGACGTGCGCGCGCTCGGCGCCGAGCATCACGATGCCGACATCCGGTGCGTGCGGCAGCGATTCGACGTCCTCGTAGCAGCGCAGGCCGGCAATCGACGGATAGCGCGGATTGACCGGGTAGATGTCTCCGCCGAAGCCGTGTTTCTGCAAGTAGGCGACGGGCCGGCCGGCGGTCTTCGCGGGATCGGCGGACGCGCCGATGACGGCGACGCGGGCCGGCCGCATCAATTTTTCAATGGCGTTCATCGAAAGTTCCTGGCGGCGCTCAGCGCACGTTGTCGAGGAAGGCGCGCACGGCATCGCGGTGCTCGCGGCTCGTGTAGCAGATCGCCTGCGCCTGGCTGCCTTGCGACAGCACTTGCGGCGCCGACAACTCGTAGCTCTGGTTCAGGATCGCCTTGCCGAGCGCGAGCGCGGTGGGCGAGCCCTGGATCAGTTCGCTCGCCCACGCGGTGGCATCGGCGAGCAGCGTGTCGGGCGTGCTGATCCGGTCGGCGATGCCCAGTTCGCGCGCCTCGCGCGCGTCGACCTTACGGCCGCTGAAGATCAGGTCCTTGGCGGCCGCGAGCCCGACGCGCCGCGGCAGGAAATACAGGCCGCCGCCGTCGGGAATCAATCCGCGCTTGATGTAGCTCCACACGAACGTCGCCGCTTCCGACGCGATCACGAAATCGCACGACAGCGCCATGTCGGCGCCCAGCCCGGCCGCGGCGCCGTTGACGGCCGCGATCGTCGGCTTCGGCATCGTGTGCAGCAGCGAGACGGCATGATGGACACGCTGCTGGCGCGCCCAGCCGTTGAACGCGACCTCGTCGGCCGGCGCATCCATGCGCTGTGCCATCCCGGCGATGTCGCCGCCCGCGCAGAACCCCTTGCCGCTGCCGGTGACGATGACGGCGCGCACTTCCGGCGCGCGGGCGAGCGAATCGAGCGCTTCGATGAGCTCCGCGCGCATCGCGTCGCTGACGGCATTGCGCTTGTCGGGGCGGTTCAGGGTCAGGGTCGCGATGTTCGATTGAATCGTGACGTCGATGGTTTGCATGATCTCTTCCTGCGTGGAGAACGAAAGCGGTGCGATGAACCGGCGGCGCATGGCGCGGGGCCGATCCGGTTGCTGCAAGCGTAGCGCGGCCCCATGCGGCTGCCATCGGCGCGGTTTCACTGAATGAAACTGTCAGGTGGCCAGTCGTTGTTTCATTCAGTGAAACACCGCGGTTGCGGCTTGCCGCCAGCCGCCGATAATCGATTTCACCGCGACAGGTGAAAACAACACACCGATTCGGCGTCGCGGCGCGATCAACAAGACTGGAGACAAGATGCAACACGCCATTGCAACGGAACCGCTCGAGCGAAGCGGCGCCGATCGGCCGGCACTCGACGCGGTATATGCGAAGGTCACGAGGCGGCTATTGCCGTTCCTGTTCGTCTGCTACGTGTTCGCGTATATCGATCGCGCCAACATCGGCTTCGCCCATTTGCAGTTCTCGCGGGACATCGGGCTGAGCGAAGCGGCGTTCGGTTTTGGCGTCGGCCTGTTCTATGCCGGTTACATGCTGTTCGAGGTGCCGAGCAACCTGTGGCTCGCGCGGGTCGGCGTGCGCAAGACGCTGATGCGGATCATGGCGTTGTGGGGGCTCGTATCGGCGGGGACCGCGTTCGTGCAGACGCCGATGCAGTTCTACATCGCACGCGTGCTGCTCGGCGTCGCAGAGGCCGGTTTCTTCCCCGGCATCATCCTGTATTTCACGTACTGGTTTCCGTCGGCGCGCCGCGCGCGCGTCACCGCGCTGTTCATGACGGCGATCTGCGTATCGGGCATCGTCAGCGGCCCGGTGTCCGGTTTGATCCTGAACAACCTGTCGGGCGCGCTGCACCTGAAGGGCTGGCAGTGGCTCTTCGTGATCGAAGGGTTGCCGTCGGTCGTGGCCGGCCTGTTCGCCTACCTGTATCTGACCGATCGTCCGGAGCAGGCGACGTGGCTGAGCGACGACGAGAAGGCGCTGCTGCTGCGCGAACTCGAACACGATGCGGCGCTGAAGGCATCGCACGCGCACGGCTCGATCTGGGATGCGCTGAAGGAGCCGAAGTTCTATTTCCTGACGTTCGCGTATTTCAGCGTGCCGTGGGCGAGCATCGTCGTGCACGTGTGGGCGCCGAGCGTGATCCGCAAGAGCGGCATCACGAACTTCTGGACCATCGGGCTGCTGTCGGCGATCCCTTACGTGTTCGGCGCGGTCGCGATGTATCTGCTCGGCCGGCATTCCGATCGCAAGCTCGAACGGCGCTGGCATTTCATGGGCAGCGCCGTGATGGCCGCGCTCGGCGTCGCGCTGTTGCCGGCCGCCGCATCGCAGCCGACGGCACTCATCGTACTCCTCTGCATCGCGACGGCCGGCTATCTCGGGATGCTGTCGCTGTTCTGGACGATTCCGCCTGCGTATCTGTCGAGCACCGTGGCCGCGAGCGGGATCGGCCTGATCAGCAGTCTCGGCCAGTTCGGCGGCATGGCGGCGCCGTCGGTGATCGGCTACACGTCGACGCACTTCGGCAGCAGCGCGATCGGCCTCTACACGGTCGCGATCGTGTCGGTGCTCGGCGGGCTCGCGGTCGTGCTCGGCATTCCGGCCCGCGCGATTCGCGAACGCTGAAGCCTGCGCAAGCGGTTCGTCATCGCGTCAGCTGTCGAGGCGCAGCGTCGCGGCGACGATGTCGTCGCGCAAGGCCAGCAGCGCCGCCGACAGGCGCGCGGCGACGGCCGACGGCGCATCGAGCGTGCGCACGCTGAAATTGAGCGCGAGCGTGCGGTGGCCCGCGATTTCGAGCGGGGTCGCGAGCGCGACGACTTCCGGCTGCCAGCTGGCGACGCAGAATCCTTGCGCGCGCACCGATGCGACGGCGTCGTCGATCTCGGCACGGATGCGCGGCCATGAAGTGCGATGCCGTTTGAGCTCGGCAAGTTGTCGGGCCTGGTCGGCGTCTGGCAGCGACGCAAGAAACGCGCGGCCGAGCGAAGTCAGCGCCATCGGCACGCGCTGGCCGCTGACGACGGTGCGAAGCGACGCGCGCGGGCTGTAACGGATCGATTCCAGGTAGACCATGTCGTCGCGGTCAGGGCCTGCGATGCCGACGTTGATGTGCAGCGACTGGGCCGTTTCGCGCAAGCGCGGGGCGGCGGCCTGCAGTACCGTCGAGCCGCTCCTGAGCGCATGCGCGAGGCCGAGCACCGGCAGTCCGAGCCGATAGCCGCGATGCACGGGATCGTGTTCGAGATAACCGGCTTCGACGAGCGTGCGCGCGAGCCGCGTGACCGTGGCTTTCGGCAGACCGGTGAGTTCGACGAGGTCGCCGTTGCCGAGCAGGGTCGCACCGGAGCCGAACGCGCGCAGCACGTCGAGCCCGCGTTCCAGCGAGCGGTTGGACACCGTCGACGACGGAGCGGGCGCGGCCGTGGCGGGCGAACGGGAAGGGTGGGAGTCACGCATGCGGGATAGAAATACAGGTTCGTCAGGGCTTTGTCAAAGCACGCGCGCGGCACCGTGCCGGCGCTGCGTCGCTTGCCGCGCCGCGCGGCAAACGGCGCTTTCCAGTCAATCAATCACGAGGAGCACGCATGAAGAACCGGACAAACTGGCGGGCAGCGCTCGCCGCCGCCGCGTGGATCGCGCTCGGCGCAGCGCCTGCGGCCGCGCACGCGGACAACATCCACGTGCTGGCGACGGGCGCGTTGCACGGCGCGTTCGAACGACTGGCGCCCGCGTTCGAGCAATCGTCCGGGCACCATCTGAAGATTGAATGGGGGCCGTCGTACGGCACGTCGCCGGAGGCCCTGCCGATGCGCGTGCGCAATGGCGAAGCCGTCGACGTCTGCTTCATGATCAAGCCCGCGTTGGAGCGGGAAGTCGACGCCGGCAGGTTCGATCGGGCGACGCTCGAAGACATCGCGGCGACCGGCATCGGCGTCGCGGTGCGCCACGGCGTGGCCGTGCCCGATGTCGGCACGGTCGACGCGTTGCGTCGCGCGCTGTTGGACGCGCGTTCGGTCGCGTTCTCCGAAGGTGCGAGCGGGACCTACATCGTCGGCGTGCTGTTCGAGAAACTCGGGATTGCCGAGCAGATGAAATCGAAGAGCGTGCTCGTGCGCGGCAAGGAGCTGGTCGGCACGGCGCTCGCGCGCGGCGACGCGGAGCTCGGCCTGCAGCAGATCAGCGAATTGAAGGTGACGCCCGGCATCGACTTCGCGGGCCCGCTGCCGGCCGACGTTCAGAAGACGAGCGTGATTGCGTCCGCCATCGCCGTGGACGCACGGGCCGCCGACGCGTCACGCGCGTTCGTGGCCTTTCTGAAGACCGCGCCGGCCGCCGCGATCCTGCAACGCAGCGGCCTCGATCCACGGTGACGCGAATGCCTGCACGGTGCGCCGCGACGACGCGATCAACGCGTTGAAAGCGATCAAAGCGACGTCGCACGCCCCGCGCGGCGATCACGACGCGGACAACCTCACCGACACGCCCGTCGCCGTATAAACCGGCGTCGCCTTGAACCCGTCTACCGTGACCGTCGAGAACTTCGCCGCGCCCGCAGCGCCGTCGATCAGCGCGATCGTGTCGCCGGCCTTCGGCGCATAGCCGTTCACGAACTTCACGTGCAGCGTGCCGCCCGCGACGGTCAATTGCCCGCCCACGCGCAGCCGCCCGCCGCCGTTGCCGTCGATGTCGAGTTCGAGCGTCGCGTTGTCGAGCTGCGTATAGCGCGTCGCGATCGTGACGGGCACGCTCGCCGCGATCCGGACGCTGCCACCGGCACCGACGTACACGTCGCCATTGCCGAACGCCGACGCGGAGGCCGCGGCGAGCGTGCCGCCATTGACCTGAGTGCCTCCCGCATAGCGGTTGTTGCCCGCCAGGGTCAGCGTGCCGGTGCCTTGCAGCGTCAGCTTGCCGGCGCCGGCGATGTCGTTGCGCCACTGGTCGGCCGCGTTGAGTCCGCCCTGCGATGCGTCCATCGACACGATCACGTTGCCGTTGAACGCGCCGTAGCCGTCGCCTGCGGCGAACAGGTTCAGGCGGCCCCAGCCTTCCGCGTCGTCCATCACCGGGTAGCCGGACTGCAGCTCGGTCGTCTTCAGTACGACGCGGCGCTGGTCGGCGCTCAGGTACGGGAAGCGCGTCTGCAGCAGGATTTCCGCGCCCTTCGGCACGACGGGCGGTGCGTCGGTCGACTCGATCGCGCCGAAGCCGAACGTCATGCGGCGCGCGAAGGCCGCCTTGTTCGCCGTGTAATCGGCGAACCGGTCGTTGGCCGGCGTGCCCGAGTGCGCGAACGCGGCGAACGTCGTGCCGGTCGTCCCCGTGAGCTGCTGCAGCGCCTGGTGGGCCTGGTTGTACGCGGCCTGCGCATCGCTCGCATACGCACTCAGGTTCGCCGCGCTGACAGCCAGCGCGAGCATGCGGCCGCCGATCACGTCGAGTGGCGAGTGCATGCCGGCGAGGATCCGGTTCTCGCCCAGTTCGAGGCCGCGGCTCACCATCTCCTGGAATCGCTCCGGCACGAGCCACGCCATCGTCATCGCATCGCGCATCGCTTCGGCCTCGTGGCCGCTGATGAAGCCGCCGTCGGTCGCGGGCGTCGTGCTTTCCGCCGGCACGAGCGTCGGCGCGACGACGACGCTCGAACTCCAGCGATACGGCCGCGCGTACTTGTAGAAGCGCTTCGACGGTTCGGTCGACGCGTTGGTGCCCATTTCGTTGAGCAGGTCGACGACCTTGCCGAAGCTCGCGTTCGTGCTGCTGCCGACGCCGACGTTGTTGCCGGCGTCGTTGTACAGCACCGTTGTCGCGTCGGCGGGCACGCTGGTGATGCTGGTGGTCTGCTGCGCGGCCGTGCGCCACGCGCTGGTGAGCGGGCCCATGCCGTCGGTCACGCTATAGCCCTTGCCGCGCCGGTCGTCGAAGTAGGCGGCGTCGGCCTGCTGCTGCGTGCGCGCGGTCGTTGCGTTGACCACGTACTGCACATTCGCCGTCAGCACCGTGTCGTTCAGGATCGTGCCGCACGGCGCGCCGCTGCCGGGCAGTCCCGAGCAGGTCGACGGCGAGATCGCCGGAAACGCGCCGTTGGCCGGCGCGCTCACGCCCGCATCGACCAGCATCGTCGACGGCTGCCACAAGTCGAGGAAGCGGCTCACCACGCGCACGGCCGCGTTGGTCGACAGCGTGGCATAGCGCGCGTCGCCGCGCTGGTTGGTCGCGATGTTGTCGACGAAGGCCGGCACGCTCGGCACGGGGGCGCTGTCGACGAAGCCCGGGTCCGCCGGCGGCGCGGGAATGGCCGCGATGGTCGGGTTCGTCGACGCGACGTCGTCACCGCCGCCGCAGGCGACCAGAACGAACGCACTCGACAGCGCTGCGACGTGCAGCGGGAAACGGCTCCGTGATACCAACATGCAAGACTCCATCCTGAGGGGCGAAGATGGCGGATTGTCGTGGGCGATCGTGACGTGGCGGTTAAGGATTTGTTGCGGCGCGTGGTCGACGCGCACGAATTCTCACTATTTGGTGAATTCGTGATGCTGAACATGCCGGACGGAGCGATCCGGTCGTCGGCGAAGCCACGATAGTGGACGGCGACGCGCAAGCCGCGCAAGCGTGCGCGGTCGAATCAGGAGACCGGAACCGCAGCGCTCACGCCGGTTGCGCGAGCGATTCCACGTCGGCGACGCACACGCGGTTTCTGCCCTGACGCTTGGCCGCATAGAGGGCGAGGTCCGCCTGATGCGTGAGCGCATGCACGGACGGCGGCCGCGCGCGATGGCCGGTCGCGCAGCCGATGCTGACCGTGAAGGCCGGCATCGTCGCGTCGAACCCGTCGAGCCGGTTGCGCTCCACGGCGCCGCGAATCGCTTCGGCGACCTGCTGCGCACCGCGCTCGTCCGTGTCGGGCAACACCGCGACGAATTCCTCGCCGCCGTAACGTGCGGCGAGGTCGCCGCGCCGTCGCGTATGCGCGCGGATGCATTCGGCGAGAAAGCGCAGCGCGGTGTCGCCTTGCGCATGGCCGTAGCGGTCGTTGTACTGCTTGAAGTGATCGGCATCGATGAACAGCACCGACAGGCTGCCGTCGCTGCCGCGCTGCAGCCGTTCCCATTCGTCGGCGAGCGCGGCATCGAGTGCGCGACGGTTGTGCAGGCCCGTCAGCGGATCGGTGCGCGTGAGGTCCGTGAGCAGCGTCTGCTTGCGCAGGTTGTCGCGCAGCGCGAAGGCGAGCAGCCACACCACCGCGCAGAACAGCGCGCCAATGACGCACGCCGACACGCCCGCCGTCCACGTCAGGCGCGTGATGCCGGCCAGCACGTCGCTCTCGGCCGGCGCGACCACGGCGATCAGCGGCGTGCCGGGTACCCGCTGGTACGTATACAGCCGCAACGTCCCGTCGATGCTCGAGCGCGCCGCATAGAAGCCCGCTTCGCGGCTCACCATCCGCTCGAACGACTTCGACCGGCGCACGCGCACCATCTGGTGATCGGTCAACGGCGGATTGCGCGCGAGGATCGTGCCGTCCGCGCGCAGGATCGCGCTGACGCCGTGCGGGCCGACGTTCAACCGCGACAGCAGCTGATCGAAGTAGGCGAGATCGACGGCGACCACCGCGATCCCGTCGAATGCATGATCCGGCCGTTCGATGCGCCGCGACAGCGCGATCGATTCGGTGCCGCCGCGCGAACGCGCGCGGTACGCCTCGGACACGTAGAGGCCGACGTTGTCCGAATCGCGATGGACCTTGAAGTAGTCGCGATCGCTGAAGTCCCAGTTGTGCGTCGGGCCGCAACAACCGTCGATCAGCCGCCCGTAGCGGTCCGTCACGCCCATGCCGGTCACGTATTGCGCGGCCGTGCGCTCGAACAGCACGTCGTGACGCAAGCCGGCCTTCAGGCGCACGATCGCGGGGTTGCCGAGATCGGCGGCGAGCGACACGAGCGCGTTGTTGGACGTTTCGACGGTGCGCGCGATCTCGCTGACGAGGACAGCCGCGACATTGCGCGACGTCTCGTGCGCATGTTCGACGACTTCGCTGCGCGCGGCCCACAGCGTCACCGCGCTGATGCCGAGCGCCGCGACCGACATCAGCGTGCCGAGCACACCGACGATCAGGTGGTGGCGGCCGGCCCAGTCGGCAATTTTCTCGATCGAAGAGGATGCAGGCATGGCTCGCGCTCGTACGGGAAGCGGGCTGCGACGGCAGCGGCGCTGGTCAAATCCGGGTTAACGGCAGGTGCGCCCGGAAATCGAGGCCGGCATGCGAGACGATGACTGCGCGCAGGCACCGCAAACGTGTGCGAGCGGGGCGCGCCGGCAGCGGCGCGCCGTGCAACGACTGCGTGACGATTGCATAACCGCCGCGGATGACGGCGGTGGCGCGGCTTCAGTCCAGCCCGCCCTGGCACAGGTACTTGATCGACAGGTAATCGTCGAGGCCGTAGCGCGAGCCTTCGCGGCCGTAGCCCGATTCCTTCACGCCGCCGAACGGCGCGGCCTCGCTCGCGAGCGCGCCTTCGTTGATGCCGACGAGGCCCGTTTCGAGCCGTGCCGACACGCGCGCGATGCGGCGCACGTCCTGCGTATAGAAATACGCGGCGAGCCCGAACGGCGTGTCGTTCGCGGCGTCGACGGCTTCGTCTTCCGTGTCGAACCGGAACAGCGCGGCGATCGGCCCGAAGGTTTCCTCGCAGGTCAGCTGCATGTCGGCGGTGGCGTCGCCGAGCACCGTCGGCGCGTAGTAGTTCGGCCCGAGTTCGGGCAGGCGCTCGCCGCCCGTGAGCACGCGTGCACCGCGTTCGATCGCGTCCCCGACGTGGCGCGCGATCTTGTCGACCGCGCGTGCGTTGATCATCGGGCCGATCTGCGCGGCAGGGTCGGTCGCGGGCGCGACCTTCAGCGCCGCGACACGGGCGGTGAGCTTGGCGGCGAACGCATCGTAGACGCCGGTCTGCACGTACACACGGTTCGGCGACACGCAGGTTTGCCCGCCGTTGCGGAACTTGGCGGCCATCAGCCCGTCGACCGCCGCGTCGAGTTCGGCATCGTCGAACACGATGAACGGCGCATTGCCGCCGAGTTCCAGCGACAGCTTCTTCAGCGTCGCCGCCGATTCGCGTGCGAGCAGCTTGCCGACGGGCGTCGATCCGGTGAACGTGATCTTGCGCACGCGGCTATCGGCGAGCCAGTCGGCCACCGCGTCGACGCCGCGTTCACGCGACGCGGCGATCATGTTCAGCACGCCGGGCGGCACGCCGGCTTCCTGCGCGAGGAACGCGAGCGCGAGCGCGGTGAGCGGCGTGTCCTCGGCCGGCTTCGCGACGACCGTGCAGCCGGCCGCGAGCGCGGGCGCGATCTTGCGCGCGATCATCGCGAGCGGGAAATTCCACGGCGTGATCGCGGCGACGATGCCGATCGGCTCCTTGACCGCACTCAGCCGCTTGCCGCGCTGCTGCTGCGGAATCAGGTCGCCATAGGTGCGCGTCGCTTCCTCGGCGAACCACTGCACGTACGACGCGCCGTATGCGACTTCGCCGCGCGCTTCGGCGAGCGGCTTGCCCTGTTCGCGCGACATCAGCTTCGCGAGATCGTCGGTATGCGCGACGATCGCCGCGTGCCATGCACGCAGGATCGCGGCGCGGTCGCGAGCGGGCGTCGCGCGCCAGGCGGGCAGCGCGCGTGCTGCCGCGTCGGTCGCGGCGCGCGCGTCGGCGGCGTCGCTGTCGGGGGCGTGGGCCACGGTGTCGAGCGTGGCCGGATCGGTGACGTCGAAGCGACGGCCGTCGCGCGCGTCGCGCCACGCGCCGTCGATCAGGTTGGCGGTGCGAACGAGTTCGGGTCGGGAGAGCGTAAGCGGCATGACAGGTCCTTGGGTGAAGCGATTCGGCGACGGCGGCTGCGGTGCGGGCGCGCGACTACCCCGCGCGGACAGCGAACTGCCGCGCTCATGAGTGCCGCACGCTGCGGTAGTCAGTGACGTTCGCCGAACAGCGATTCGAGCGGGTAGTGCCGTTTGACGAACGGCGACTTGATGATCACGTAGCTGAAATACTTCTCGATGCCGATGTTCTGCTCGAGCAGCCCTTCGACGATCGTCTGGTAATGGCTCACGCTGCGCGTGATGAACTTCAGCAGATAGTCGTAGCCGCCGCTCGCGAGATGGCACTCGACGATCTCGTCGACGTTGCGGATCGCCGCGACGAAGCGGTCGAAGTCCTCGCGGCGGTGGTCGGCCAGCGTGACCTCGGTAAACACGACCTGCACGTCGCCGAGCTTCTCGAGCTGGATGTGCGCGCCGTAGCCGCCGATGTAGCCGGCCTTCTCGAGCCGCTTCACGCGGATCAGGCAGGGACTGGGCGACAGCCCGACCGCATCGGCCAGTTCGACGTTGGTCATGCGGCCGCGCTTCTGCAACTGGGAGAGGATGCGCAGGTCGATGCGATCCAGCTTGCTGTCCGTCATGTTCACGTGAGAGCGGAAAAATGGAATGTCCGGTTACTTTAGAGTCGAACGATGGCCGCCACAAGCCCGGCTTTCCCTCGGCCAGCTCAGGCCGGCTGCGCGTGCGCGGCGTCCAGCGCGCGCTGCACGCCCGGGTCGGCCAGCACGTCGTCGAGCGTCTTGCGCACGCGTTCGAACAGCAGGTCGAACTCGCCGGCCGTGAAGCTCAGCGCCGGCGCGAAGCCGAGCACGCCGTCGCCGAATGCGCGAAACACCACGCCGTTCGCGTACGCGGCCGCCGCGATCCGGTCGGGCACGTTCAGCGCCGGGTCGAAGCGCGTCTTGCGCGCCTTGTCGGACACCAGTTCGAGCGCGCCGAGCAGGCCGACCGAGCGCGCATCGCCGACGAGCGGATGCGCGCGCAGCGCATCGAGCCCCGCCGCGAAGCGCGGCGCCATCGCCTGGCCGTTCGCGAGCAGCCCGCCTTCGTGATAGAGCTTGAGCACCTCGAGGCCGATCGCCGCGCTGACCGGGTGCGCGGAATACGTATGCCCGTGACCGACCACGGCCGACTCCGCGCGGCTGCCCGCGAGGCCTTCGTAGATTTCGTCGGACATCAGCACCGCGCCCATTGGCGCATAGCCGGCGGTCAAGCCCTTCGCGACGGTCATCAGGTCCGGATCGACCTGCTCGGCCTCGCACGCGAACAGCGGGCCCGTGCGACCGAAGCCGGTGATCACCTCGTCGGCGACGAACAGGATGCCGAGGCGCCGGCAGGCGTCGCGCATCGCCTTCAGCCAGCCGGTCGGCGGCACGATCACACCGCCGGAGCCTTGCACGGGTTCGCAGAAGAACGCGGCGACATTGTCCGCGCCGAGTTCCGCGACCTTCGCTTCGAGCGCGGCAACCGACGCGGCGATCAGCGCCTGCGGATCGTCGCCGAGCGGGTGGCGATACGGGTAGGGCGACGGAATATGGTGCTGGTCCGCGCGCGGCAGGTCGAAATGGCGGTGGAACGCGGGCAGCGCGGTGAGCCCCGCGCCGATCGACGACGAACCGTGATAGCCGCGCTCGAGCGCGATCATCTGCTTCTTCGACGGGCGGCCGGTCGCGTTGAAATAGTGCGTGATGAAGCGCACCGCGGAATCGACCGCATCCGAGCCGCCGAGCGTGAAGTACACGCGGTTCAGCGACGGCGGCGCGAGCGCCGCGAGCCGTTCGGCGAGCTCGATCGCGGGCTGCGAGCCGAAATGGAAATAGCCGGTCGCGTAGGGCAGCTTCGTCATCTGCTCGGCGGCGGCCTTCACGATGCTGTCGCGGCCGTAGCCGACGTTCACGCACCACAGGCCCGAGAACGCATCGAGCAATGTATGGCCGTCGGCGTCGCGCAGGAACACGCCGTCGGCGGATTCGAGCACGGTGACGCCGCGCGCCTCGTGCGCGCGATAGTTGACGACGGGGTGGATCAGGTGTTGACGATCGGCTTCGATCAGCGCGGCTTGGTTCATGGCAGGGCGGGACTCTCGTCGGGTGTCAGCGGTGAGTCCATGCTACCGGGCGAGAAATCCGCACGCGTCTTCAATTTGTCGCCCGAAACGTATGGTCGCGGCGTTTGCACGGGGCGCTGCGGCATTTTCTGCTGCGCGCCCCGCCGGGCCGGGCGAGCGCGTCAGTAGCCGCGCGCGCGATCGACGATGCCGATCATCGGCTGGCCCGCGCGATGGCGCGCGAGGTTCTCCAGCACCGCGTCGACCGCGGTGTCGGGCCGCGTCGCGCTCGCGATGTGCGGCGTGATGCGAATGCGCGGATGCGTCCAGAACGGGTGGCCGGCCGGCAGCGGTTCGGGCTCCGTCACGTCGAGGATCGCGCTGTCGAGCCGGCCGCTGTCGAGCGCGGCGAGCAGCGCGGCCGCATCGAGCTGCGGGCCGCGCCCGACCTGCACGAGCGATGCGCCGGCCGGCAGCGCGTCGAACACGCGAGCGCCAAGCAGGCCGCGCGTGCTGTCGGTGAGCGGCAGCAGGCAGATCAGGATGTCGGTGCGGGCCAGGAACGCGTCGAGCGCTGCGTCGCCCGCGTAGCAGTCGATGCCGTCGAGCGTGCGCGGCGTGCGGCTCCAGCCCGCGCACGGGAAACCGAAGCGCCGCAGCGTGTCGAGCACGGCCTGGCCGAGCGTGCCGAGCCCGAGCACGCCGACGCGCCGCGACGCGGCCGCGCGCACCGGCTTCTCGCACCATGTCTGGACGCGCTGTTGCGCCGCGTAGTCGAACAGGTCGCGGTGGATCGTCAGCACGGCCTGCGTCACGTATTCGACCATCCCTTCGACGATGCCCGGCTCGATCATCCGCACGACCGGAATGTGTGCGGGCACGCGCGACAGGTCGAACTGATCGATGCCGGCGCCGACCGAGAACACGACCTCGAGGTTGGGCAGCAGCGCGACCGGATCATCCGGCGGTTGCCACGCGGCGAGGTAGCGCACGTCGTGCGGATCGCCGAGATCCGGCCAGATCCGGAATGGGAGGTCGGGCGCGCGTTGCGCGAAGCGTTGTGCCCATTGCGCGCCGCGCACCGGGTCGGCCTTGTACAGGAAGCTCATCGTGCGCGCCGCTCAGCCGAGCGCCTGGTTGACGATCGCGAACGCACGCAGCGCCGGATCGCGCGCGGGCGCCGCACCGCGCGCCATCGCGACGACGGTATCGACACGCGGCAGGCCGAGCCCCTGCAGCCAGTCGGACAGCCCGCTGTCGCCCGGTACGTCGAGGCGCACGAACATGCCTTCGTGCAGCGCGAGCCAGTGGCTGATGAGCGCCTGCGCGCGCAGCGCGTCCGGCGCGATCACCGGGCCGATCACATGGCCGCGGCCGAAGCGCCGGAACAGCGCGAAGCCGAGCAGTTCGCCGTCGCGATCGAGCGCGATTCCGTTCGCGACGTCGAGCAGCGCATCGACTACCGCGCCGCGCTCGTAGCCTGCGGCGCGCGACGCGAGCGCCGCGAGGCGCGGCCCGTCGTTCGTGCCGAGCGGGCGCAGGCGCTCGCCCGGCGGCAGCGAGATCAGCGGCGGCTGGAACGCGGCGCCCTGGTGCTGGTCGATCGTGGCGATCGCTTCGAAGCCGAACTTCACATAGAGCGATTCGCCGGACGGCGTCGCATGCAGGAATATCGTGCGCGCGCCGAGACTGTCGACGACGCGCGCGAGCAGTTCGCGGCCGATGCCGCGGCCCTGGCGCTCGGGCGACACGATCACCATGCCGAGCGACGCGTGTGAGTCGTCGAAGCGCCAGCCGAGCGCGGTGCCGACGACGCCGGATTCGTCCTCGGCGACGAAGCCGCCGCCGAGCTGGAGCGCGAAGCGCCAGTCGTCGAGGCGGTGCGGCCACTTGACCGCTTCCGACAGGCGGTGCGCGGCGGGCAGGTCGGTGTCGACGAACGGGCGATAGGTAAGCGTGCGGGAAGGATTGAGGTCGGCCACGCCGGACTCCGGATGGGTAGAAATGACCTATCGACTCTGCCAGCGACCCACGGGCGCGGATAGGACGATTCGCCTGTTTTCCGGCGTCGGCGGGCGGCCGCGCGAGATCGATGCAAACCGGCTCGATCGGCGCGGACGAACGCGCGCGTCGTGCCGGCCGGGCCCGTCAATCCGACAGCTTGTGCTGCATGAACGCCGGTACGATGGGAGCACCGTGGTGGCGCGGCGGCGGCCGTGCCGGGCATGCGCGTGGCGGTGTCGCGAGACCCGTCGGCCCGCCGGCGTGCACCGCACGGGCGCGCACCGCAGATCGTGCCGTGCAGGGCGCGCAACACGCGGCGATCGTGCGTTTCGGGCGGCATTGAACGACGTGCGACGGATTTTTTGCCCTGATTCAATTTTGTACAACCCAGCCCATCCCCGGCCCTGCCGGGGCTTCACACCGACAGGACCTGACCATGATCCAGTTTGAACCGAAGTACATCACCTTCGACTGCTACGGCACGCTGACCCATTTCCGGATGGCCGAGACGGCGCGCGAAATCTATGCGGATCGGTTGTCGCCGGCCACGATGGAGGCCTTCGTGCGCGCGTTCGCCGCCTATCGGCTCGACGAGGTGCTCGGCGCGTGGAAGCCGTACCGCGACGTCGTCGTCAACGCGGTCCGCCGCACGTGCGCACGGGTCGGCGTGAAGTTCGACGAAGCCGAGGCCGAGCTTTTCTATCATGCGGTGCCGACGTGGGGCCCGCACCCGGACGTGCCGGCCGGGCTGTCGCGGCTGGCGTCGAAGTACAAGCTCGTGATCCTGTCGAACGCGATGGACGACCAGATCATGAGCAACGTCGACAAGCTCGGCGCACCGTTCCATGCGGTGTTCACCGCGCAGCAGGCGCAGTCGTACAAGCCGCGGATGCAGGGCTTCGAATACATGTTCGACAAGCTCGGCTGCAAGCCTGAGGACGTGCTGCACGTGTCGTCGAGCCTGCGCTACGACCTGATGACGGCCGAGGATCTCGGGATCAAGCACAAGGCGTTCGTGAACCGCGGCCACGAGCCGGGCACGCCGTTCTACAACTATTACGAAGTGTCGGACATCGGCCAGCTGGCGACGCAGCTCGGGCTGTAAGCCGGCTGCGCCGGCCGATTCATCGAGCGCCGGGACGCGGCCGTGATGCCGTCGCGTCCCGGCGCGTTCGGTCAGCGCACGAAACGAGGGTAATTACCGATATCGAGTCGTTCAAGGCGGGGCCGCCCGGGCCGATATATGTACCGAACGGTTAATATTTCGAGGCCCCCGCATGAAGTTGTCCACCAAACTGCTGATGCTCGTCGCCGCGGCGCTGCTCGGCGTCGTCCTGCTCGCCGCGTTGTCGCTGCACACGCTGCGCGACGCGCTGATCGACAGCCGCCGCGAAGAGATCGTCATTCTGCTGACCAAGGCCGAGCACCTGGTCGATTCGTATCGCGCGATGCAGACGAGCGGCACGCTCACGCAGGAACAGGCGCAGCAGCAGGCCAAGGCCGCGCTGGCGGCGCTCAACGCGAATTCGAAGAGCTACTTCTGGGTCACGACGTCCGACGGCGTCAACCTCGTGCACCCGAACGCGAAGTTCATCGGCACGCGCGCGAAAGGCAACCGCACGACCAGCGGCATGACCGACAGCGACGCGTACCGCGCGGGGATGGCGCACGCGCATTTCGCGCTCGTCGACGTGCTGATCAAGCGCAGCCCCGACGCAGACCTGGAGCCGAAGCTGCAGGGCGTGGTCGCGATTCCGGACTGGAACTGGTGGATCGGCACGGGATTTTTCTACGACGACATCAATGCGGCGTTTGCCCGGCTCGCGATGGTGCTGGGCGCCGTCGCGCTCGTCATCGCCGCGGCGCTCGCGGCCATCGCATGGGGCGTGCTGCGCAGCGTCAGGCGCACGCTGGGCGGCGAGCCCGCGCATGCGACGCAGATCGCCGCCCGCATCGCCGCCGGCGAACTGGACGTGCACTTCGATACGGCGCACGCCGCGCCCGGCAGCCTGCTCGTCGCGCTGGGCGACATGAAGGCGCGGCTGACCGACACCATCGCCGAGATCCAGACCACGACCCACTCGATCGCCACCGGCACCGGCGAGATCGCGCAAGGCAACCTGGATCTGTCGCAGCGCACGGAGCAGCAGGCCGCGTCGCTGCAGGAAACGGCCGCAAGCATGGAGCAGATCACGTCCACGGTCAAACAGAACGCCGACAACGCGCGCCAGGCGAATGCGCTCGTGGCCCAGGCGAAGGATGCGACGGAACTCGGCGGCGCCGCCGTGCAGGCGGTCGTCGAAACGATGCGGCAGATTTCGGATGGATCGGTGCGGATCGCCGACATTACCGTCGTCATCGAAAGCATCGCCTTCCAGACCAACATTCTCGCGCTCAACGCCGCGGTGGAAGCCGCGCGGGCCGGCGAGGAGGGGCGCGGGTTCGCCGTCGTCGCGTCGGAAGTCCGCTCGCTCGCGCAACGCAGCGCCGCGGCCGCGAAGGACATCAAGGGATTGATCGACGCGTCGGTCGAGCGGGCCGGCAGCGGCAGCCGGCTCGTCGAGACGGCCGGCGAGCGCATGACGGAGATCGTCCGGTCGATCGACCGGGTGGCCGACATCATGGGCGAGATTTCCGCGGCATCGGCCGAGCAAAGTACCGGCATCGAACAGATCGGGCTGGCGGTCGCGCAAATGGACGAAGTCACCCAGCAGAACGCCGCGCTCGTCGAGCAGGCGGCTGCGGCCGCTTCGTCGCTGGACGAGCAGGCGGCGCGCCTGCGGGCCGCCGTATCGGTATTCCGGCTCGCTGCGTGACGGCTTCGCGCCGTCCGCTCGCGGCCGGCGTATCACGCTGCCTCCTGGGCGTCGCGCCGGCGCCCGCCCGGCGTGCGCGGCGACATGCCGGTGACGCACGCGTCGCCGCACGCGGGCGCGGCGCCTGACGGCTGCACGCGCCCGGTTTCCGGGCAGTCCCGCCTTCTTCCCGTCTTCCCGCCAAGCCGTTCCGATCGAGCGGCATTCTTCTGAACTTTCCTGCGCGACGTCCCGTCGCGATCCCCACCGTCGACGCCCGTGCATGCGGCGATCTGCCGCAACGTGCCGCTCGTTTCGGCCGTCGTGGGCAGGCGCGCACGCATTCGACACAAACGTGCGGTTTGCGTGAGCCAAACGCGCGCCGGATGCCGAACGGGCAATTTTGTCGGCGCAATCTGCGGCGGCCGCGGCCTTACGATTTCCTGCATCGACACGGGTTCGGCAACCACCGCGACACGCCGCCGGGCCAACGGCGACACGTGCGTGCACGCAGCAATTCATGCTGCGCGGGCCGCTCAAAACGGTCGATTCGTATCGTGCGGGCCGCCCGAATCGCGACAAACCGCATTTTGGCGATGCTTAAATGAATTGCATGTGTACGACGTTGCGCCCGCCACCAGCAAGCGGGCGCGGCGGGATTCGAGAACCACGCTGGACCCAGGACCCCACTTTCCACAGTCAGGAGCAGTTCGGATGAGCGACGATATCGACAACGGCGGCAAGGGCGGCTTCACGCGCCGCGACATGATGAAGGTCATGGCGGCGAGCGGCATGATGGCCGCCGGCGCCGGCGGACTGCTGATGACCCCCGGCTCTGCATTCGCCGCGCCCGCGCCGAAGCGCGGCGGCAAGATCCGGGTCGCGAACGAAGCCGGCTCGACGGCCGATACGCTCGACCCGGCCAAGGGCTCGACCGGCGCGGACTACACGCGCTTCTTCATGTTCTACAGCGGCCTCACGCAGCTCGATGCGAGCCTGACGCCGCAGATGAACCTCGCCGAGTCGCTGCAGACGACCGATGCGAAGACGTGGATCATCAAGCTGCGCAAGGGCGTCACGTTCCACGACGGCAAGCCGGTCGGCCCGGCCGACGTGGTGTTTTCGCTGATGCGCCACAAGAACGCGGCCACCGCGTCGAAGGTCAAGACGCTTGCCGAACAGTTCGTGGACGCGAAGGCGAGCGGCCCGGACGAAGTCACGCTCACGCTCGCCAGCGCGAACGCGGACCTGCCGGTTATCCTCGCGACGCCGCAATTGGTGATCGTCAAGGACGGCACGACCGACTTCTCGACCGGCATCGGCTGCGGCCCGTACAAGCTGAAGTCGTTCAAGCCGGGCGTGTCGACCGTCGGCGTGCGCAACGACAGCTACTTCAAGCCGGGCAGGCCGTATCTCGACGAGATCGAGCTGATCGGCATCAGCGACAGCGCCGCGCGCCTGAACGCGCTGCTGTCGGGCGACGTGCACCTGATCAACGCGATCGATCCGCGCTCGACGCAGCGGGTCTCGTCGACGCCGGGCTACGCGCTGAAGGAAACCAAGTCGGGCCTCTATACCGACCTGATCATGCGCAGCGACAACCCGATCGTCTCGAGTCCCGATTTCGTCGAAGGGATGAAGTACCTGTTCGATCGCGAGCAGCTCCGCACGGCGGTGTTCCGCGGCTACTCGGTGATCGGCAACGACCAGCCGATTCCGCCGGGGCACCGCTACTTCAACGCGTCGCTGCCGCAGCGGGCGCACGATCCGGACAAGGCCAAGTTCCTGTTCAAGAAGGCGGGCGCGCTCGGCGCCACGTTGCCGCCGGTCTATGCGACGTCCGACGCGAACGGGTCGATCGAAATGGCCGTGCTGCTGCAGCAGGCCGGCCAGAAGATCGGGCTGAACCTGCAGGTCAACCGCGCGTCGCCCGACGGCTACTGGTCGAACCACTGGATGAAGCACCCGCTCACCTTCGGCAACATCAACCCGCGCTCGAGCGCCGACGTGCTGTTCACGCAGTTCTTCAAGTCGGATGCGCCGTGGAACGAGTCGGGCTGGAAGAACGCGAAGTTCGACCAGCTGCTGCTCGCCGCGCGTTCGGAAACCGACGACGCGAAGCGCAAGCAGATGTACGGCGACATGCAGGTGATCGTGGCGCAGCAGGGCCGGGTCGGCATTCCGGCGTTCATCAGCTTCCTCGACGGCTACGACAAGCGGCTCGCGGGCCTCGGCTCGATCCCCACCGGGCCGATGATGGGCTTCACGTTCGCCGAGAACGTGTGGTGGAACGCATGACGTTGTGGCTGGCCGCCGTCGCGCGGCCGGTGCGGACCACCGCGCCGGCCGCACGCGGCTTTTCCGGGAGTGCGACTCCATGAACCGAATTCTCATCGGCCTGATCGGCCGGCGCATCGCGGTCACCGCGCTGACGCTGCTGATCGTATCCGCGATCATCTTCACGATCACGAACCTGCTGCCGGGCGACGCCGCGCAGGCCGCGCTCGGCCAGTCGGCGACGCCGGAGACGGTCGCCGCGCTGCGCCAGCAGTTCGGTCTCGACATGCCGGCGCACGTGCGTTACCTGCACTGGCTCGGCGGGCTGCTGCACGGCGACTTCGGCCGGTCGTTTTCGGGCGACATGCCGGTGTCGGAGCTGATCGGCGGGCGCCTGCCGAAGTCGCTCACGCTGGCGGCGATCACGACCGCGGTGTCGGTGCCGATCGCATTGCTGCTCGGGATCCTCGCGGCGGTCAAGCGCGAGTCGGCGATCGACCGCGTGATCAGCCTCGGCACGCTGTCGCTCGTCGCGACGCCGGAATTCCTGATCGCGACGGTCGCCGTGCTCGTGTTCGCGGTGAAGCTGCACTGGCTGTCCGCGCTGTCGTACAGCGGCCCGATCGAAAGCCTGCACGATTTCCTGCGTGCGTATGCGATGCCGGTGCTGACGCTGTGCGCGGTCGTGATTGCGCAGATGGCGCGGATGACGCGCGCCGCGGTGATCGAGCAACTGAGCGCGTCGTATGTCGAGATGGCCGTGTTGAAGGGCGCGAGCCCCGCGCGCGTCGTGCTGCGCCATGCGTTGCCGAACGCGATCGGCCCGATCGCCAATGCGATCGCGTTGAGCCTGTCGTATCTGCTCGGCGGCGTGATCGTCGTCGAGACGATCTTCAACTATCCGGGCCTCGCGAGCCTGATGGTCGACGCCGTCAGCAACCGCGATTTCCCGTTGGTTCAGGCCTGCACGCTGATCTTCTGCGTCGCTTACCTGACGCTGGTGCTGTTCGCCGACCTGTGCTCGATCGTGTCGAACCCGCGACTGCGCACCTGAGTGTTTCGTTTTCCTTCCGAGATGCCGCCCATGCAACCGATCGAACCCGTACAACGCAGCAGCGCGCTGCCGCCATCCGGCGACCCGCCCCTCGGGCGGGGCAGCATGCCGCCTGCCGCGCCCGCCCCCGACGAGCCGCGCAAGCGCCGCGCCGCGCGCATCGCCTTGACGACCGGCGGCCGCGTCGGCCTGTCGATGGTCGGCCTGATGCTGTTCGTCGCGGTGTTCGGGCCGCTGATCGCGCCGCATGACGTCGGCGCGATCGTCACGCCGGACGTGTTCGCGTCGTTCAGTGCGAAGCTGCCGTTCGGCTCCGACTTCCTGGGCCGCGACATGCTGAGCCGGATCCTGTACGGCACGCGGCTGACCGTGCTGCTCGCGCTGGCCGCGGTGCTGCTCGCCGCGGTGACCGGCACGACGCTCGGGCTGCTCGCGACCGTGTCGGGCCGCGCGGTCGACGAGACGATGAGCCGGCTGCTCGACGCGCTCACGTCGATTCCGTCGAAGATGTTCGCGCTGATGTTCGTCGCCGCATTCGGCTCGTCGCTGCCGCTGCTGGTCCTCACCGCCGCGATCAGCTACATGCCCGGCTCGTACCGGATCGCGCGCGCACTGGCCGTCAACATCAGCACGCTCGAATTCGTGCAGGTGGCCAAGGCGCGCGGCGAGAGCGCGCTGTACATCGCCTGCGTCGAGATGCTGCCGAACATGATCCACCCGATGCTGGCGGACACCGGGCTGCGCTTCACGTTCGTCGTGCTGCTGCTGAGCGGCCTGAGCTTTCTCGGGCTCGGCGTGCAGCCGCCGTACGCGGACCTGGGCTCGCTCGTGCGCGAGAACATCGCGAGCCTCGGCGACGGCTCGGCCGTCGCGATCATGCCCGCGGTCGCGATCGCGATCCTGACGGTGGGCGTCAACCTGATGATCGACGGCCTGCCGCATCGCGGCCGCCGCAAGGGCGCGGCCGGCGCCGCCGGAGGACACTGATGCGACACGAATCGAACCCGCTCGTCGAGGTGCGCGGGCTGCGCGTGGTCGGCGGCCGTCCGGGCGGCGCGGAAACGACGATAGTCCACGACGTCGACTTCGACGTCGCGCGCGGCGAGGTGCTCGCGCTGATCGGCGAGTCGGGCTCCGGCAAGACGACGATCGCGCTGTCGCTGATGGGCCATGCACGCGCCGGCTGCCGGATCGCCGGCGGCTCGGTGAAGCTCGGCGGCACGGACGTATGCACGCTGTCCGCGCAGGCGCTGACCGCATTGCGCGGCCGCAAGGTCGCGTATATCGCGCAGAGCGCGGCCGCCGCGTTCAACCCGTCGCGCACGATTCTCGACCAGGTGATCGAGAGCGCGCTGATCCACAGGACGATGACGAAGCGCGATGCGCAGGCGAAGGCGGTCGAGCTGTTCCGCGCGCTCGCGTTGCCCGAGCCGGAGACGATCGGCAAGCGCTATCCGCACCAGGTGTCGGGCGGCCAGTTGCAGCGGCTGATGGCCGCGATGGCGCTGATTACCGATCCGGAGCTGGTGATCCTCGACGAGCCGACGACGGCGCTCGACGTGACCACGCAGATCGACGTGCTTCAGGCGTTCAAGAACGTGATCCGGCGCTACGGGATGAGCGCGGTGTACGTGTCGCACGATCTGGCCGTGGTCGCGCAGATGGCCGACCGGATCGTCGTGTTGAGCGACGGCCGGATCCGCGAAGCGGGCGAGACCGAACAGATCCTGCACGCGCCGGCGCATCCGTACACGCAAAGCCTGATCGCGGCCGTCACGCCGGGCGCGATCGAACGCGATGCGAAATTCGCGCAGGCCGCGCCCGCGCCGCTGCTCGACGTGCGCGGCGCGGTCGCCGGCTACGGCGGCCGCACCGCGAAAGGCTGGCCCGCGAAGGTAATCCTGCACGAAGTGGACCTGCGCATCGGGCGCGGGCAGACGGTCGGCGTGATCGGCGAATCCGGCTCCGGCAAGACGACGCTCGCGAAGGTGATCGCGGGTCTCGTGCCGGCGACGGCCGGGCAGATCCTGCTCGACGGCGAGCCGCTCGCGCTCGACATTGGCAAGCGCTCCAAGGAGCAGCACCGCCGCGTGCAGATCGTGTTCCAGAACGCCGATACCGCGCTCAACCCGGTGCATACCGTCGAGCGCACGCTGGCGCGGCCGCTCGCGTTCTATCACGGGATCAAGGGCGCGCGGGCGCGGCAGCGCGTCGCGGAACTGCTCGACCTCGTGCGGCTGCCGCAGGCGGTGGCCGCGCGGCGCACCGGCGAGCTGTCCGGCGGACAGAAGCAGCGCGTGAACCTCGCGCGCGCACTCGCGGCCGAGCCCGACCTGATCCTGTGCGACGAAGTCACGTCGGCGCTCGACACCGTGGTCGGCGCCGCGATCATGGACTTGCTGCGCGACCTGCAGGCGAAGCTCGGCGTGTCGTACGTGTTCATCACGCACGACATCGCGAAGGTGCGCGCGATCAGCGACGACATCGTCGTGCTGTATGCGGGCCGCCGCGTTGAAACCGGCAGTCGCGATGCGCTGTGCGCGCCGCCTTATCACCCGTATTCGCATCTGCTCGTGTCGTCGGCGCCGGAGCTGCGCGCGGGCTGGCTCGACGATGCGGCGGAGCGTTGCCACCGGCCGCTGGTGCCGATCGGCGAGCGCGAGAACGAGGGCGAGCTGTGTCCGTTCCTGTCGCGCTGCGCGATGCGCGTTGACGGCGTGTGCAACCGGACGGCCCCGTCGCTGCGCACGCTCGGGAACGGCGCGCAGGTGCTGTGCCATCGCAGCGAGGAGGATCTCGCGCGCTTCCAGGCGGAGCCGATTCCCGCTGGTGTCACGCCGGTGCAGCTGTAGTGCGTGGCGCGCGAACCGTTCATCGCGCGGTGCGGTGAACGGCCCGCCGCATAGTCTGCTGCGGCAGTCGCGCAAAACGGCAATTTGTACGCGTGCCGCGCGCGAATACGCGGCAACTGCGGTTTTTGACGGTGATTAAATGATTCTCATTGAACGGTCGCCGATCGTCGTTGCCGGCATGCACAAGAAGGATCCCATGAAACTGGAATCGTACTGGCTGGATACCCGACCCGCGTTTCGCGCCGGGAGCGTTGGCCCCGTCGAAGGGCGGGCCGACGTCGTGGTGATCGGCGGCGGTTTCACCGGCTTGTCGGCAGCGCTCGCGCTCGCGCAGCGCGGCGTCTCGGTGGTCGTGCTCGAAGCCGCGCAGGTCGCGGGCGAAGCGTCCGGCCGCAACGGCGGCCAGTGCAATACGGGCGTCGCGCAGGACTACGCGTCGCTGGCCGCGCGCATCGGCGCCGCGCAGGCGAAGCAGTTCTATCGCGCGTACGAAAGCGCGGTGAAGAGCGTCGAGACGATCGTGACCGAACAGGCGATCGATTGCGATTTCCGGCGCGCCGGCAAGCTGAAGCTCGCCGCGAAACCGCAGCATTTCGCGGGGCTTGAAAAGACCTTCAACGCGTTGCGGCGCGACGTCGATCCGGACATCGAGCTGATCGACCCGTCGCACATCCGCGACGAAGTCGGCTCCGACGGTTTCCACGGCGGGCTCCTGCAGCGCAACGGCGCGCAGATGCACATGGGCAAGTTCGGTGTCGGGCTCGCGCAAGCGGCCGTGCGGGCCGGCGCACGCGTGTACGAGCACGCGACCGTCACGCAGCTCGAGCGGCTCGACGGCGAGCGCCACAGAATTACCTGCGCTCGCGGCACGATCGTCGCCGATCGCGTGCTGGTCGCGACCGGCGCATCGCAGCACGGGCCGTTCGCGTGGTTCCGGCGACGCATCGCGCCGGTCGGCAGCTTCATCGTCGTGACCGAGCCGCTGCCCGACGCGCAGTTGAACCGGCTGTTTCCGCATCGCCGCGCATACGTGACGTCGCGCCAGATCGGCAACTACTTCCGCGTGACGCCCGACAACCGGCTGCTGTTCGGCGGCCGCGCGCGCTTCGCGATGTCGAGCCCGCGCTCCGACGCGAAGAGCGGCGACGTCCTGCGCGCCGGCATGGCCGGCTATTTCCCGGAACTGGCCGGCGTGCGGCTCGACTACTGCTGGGGTGGCCTCGTCGACATCACCGCCGACCGGCTGCCGCGCGCGGGCCAGCACGACGGGCTCTATTACTCGATGGGCTACAGCGGCCATGGCGTGCAGATGTCGGTGCACATGGGCCGCGTGATGGCCGACGTGCTGTATGGCGCGGCCGCGTCGAACCCGTGGCGCGAGCTCGAATGGCCGGCGATACCCGGCCATTTCGGGCACGCGTGGTTTTTGCCGCTCGTCGGCGCGTATTACCGGATGCAGGATTTCCTGCATTGAAGCGAGCGCCCAGGAGATTCGACATGAAAGTGCGTTTCGTTGGTCCATTCGCCGTCGTGCGGGCGGCGGCATGAGGGCGGCGAGCATGGCTGTTCCGTTCCACGATCCGATCGACGGCGCGATTCCCCGCGCGCCGCGTGTCGCGCGGCCCGTGTCGCCGGCGATCGGCGACGTGCTGCGCACGATCGACGCGTCGTTCGCGCAGCCGCTGAACCTCGACACGCTCGCGGCGGTGGCCGGGTTGAGCGTGTCGCGTTTCACCGCACGCTTTCGCAGCGAAACCGGGCTGTCGCCGCACCGGTATCTGTGTCTCGTGCGGATACGGCGGGCGCAGGACCTGTTGCGCGCCGGTCTCGCGCCGTCGGTCGTCGCGACCGACGTCGGCTTCTTCGATCAGAGCCATCTGTGCCGGCATTTCCGGCGCGTGCTCGGGATCACGCCGCGCGATTACGTGGTCGCCCGCACGGGCGGCGCGCCGGCGCGAGCGCCATCGACGCGCATGCGCAGCGAACGCCGCGATGCGTCGTGTCACGCGGCGTAAGCACAGGCATGGACGACATGCCCCGCTGAGGATGTCCGGCAGAAGAGCCGGCGAACGACGTTTTCCGATATCGCGTGACAGCTTTCGAACGAATCCGTCACGCACTGCACAGGAGCAGAAATGACCGCAGTTTTCGTGTTGCACCGGGCCGACGGCGCACCGCCTTCCACCGCGTTCCGCAAGCAGGCGTTCGGCGCGAGCGATCCGTTCGCGTCGCATCGCGAGATCGCGTGGGAAGGCCCCGACGCGATGGCCGCGGGGCGCATCGGCTTCGTGGGCGAACTGGACGTGCCGAGCTTTCCGCACATCGAAACCCTCGTCGTCGTCCAAGGCGAACTGACGCTCGAAGCGGGCGGGGCCGCACCGCTGGTGGTCGGCCCGGGACAGGGCGCCGTCATCGGCGGCGGCACGGCGCTGCGCATCGCCGCGCAATCGCCGGTGCGGCTGATGTTCTGCGCGGCAGCGTGCGCGCAACCGACGAAACGCGGCGTCTTTGCACTGCACGCCGACGCGGACTTCAAACCGTCCGCCACGCTGGCGGCCGAGGTACTGCTCGGCCCCGCGCCGCAATGCCGCAGCGACAACGTGTTCACCGACGACGGCGCCGGGTACTGCGCGGGCACATGGGATTCGACGCCGTATCACCGGATCGTCCGGCCGCATCGTGCGAACGAGTTCATGTTCCTGCTGGACGGCGGCGTCCGGTTCGCGGCGCCCGACGGCAGCGTGCAGTCGCTCGGTACCGGCGACGCGCTGTTCGTGCCGCGCGGCGCGTCGATCGGGTGGGAAAGCAGCGAACGCGTGGCGAAGTTCTACGTGATGCAGAACGTCAAACCCTCCACCGAACGAGACTGAGCATGTCCCCTCCGCTGCGCCATATCGAAACCTTGTCCACGCCGCCGGCCGCGGCCGACGTCGTCGTGATCGGCGGCGGCATCATCGGCGTCTTCACCGCCTACTATCTGGCCCGCCGCGGCATATCGGTCGCGCTCGTCGAGAAGGGCCGCATCGGCGCCGAACAGTCGAGCCGCAACTGGGGCTGGTGCCGCCAGCAAAACCGCGATGCGCGCGAGTTGCCGATGGCGAGCAAGAGCATCGATCTGTGGGAACGATTCGCGGCCGAATCCGGCGAAGACACGGGCTTTCATCGCTGCGGGCTGCTGTATCTCAGCAATGACGAGGCCGAGCTGTCCCGCTGGGCCAGCTGGGGCGAATTCGCGAAGACCGCGGGCGTGACCACGTACATGCTCGACAGCAAGCAGGCCGCCGAGCGCGGACGGGCAACCGGGCGGCAGTGGAAGGGCGGCGTGTTCTCGCCGACCGACGGCACGGCCGATCCAGGCAAGGCCGCGCCGGCCGTGGCCGCCGCGCTGATCAAGCTGGGCGGCAGTGTCCACCAGCACTGCGCGGCGCGCGGCATCGAACTCGAAGGCGGCCGGGTCGCGGGCGTCGTCACCGAGGCGGGCGTCATCAAGACCCGAACGGTCGTGATGGCCGGCGGTGCATGGGCGTCGTCGTTCTGCCGCCAGCTCGGCATCCGGTTTCCGCAAGCGTCGATCCGTCAGTCGATCCTGAGCGTGTCGCCGGTCGAAACGCCGTTGCCGGATGCGATGTACACGTCCGGCGTGTCCATCACGCGCCGCAGCGACGGACGCTACGCATTGGCGATCAGCGGCCGCGCGCGCGTGGACCTGACGCCGCAGTTCCTGCGCTTCGCGCCGCAATTCGTGCCGATGTTCGCGAAACGCTGGCGCAATCTGCTGCCGGGCGGCCTCGAAGGCGTGCGCGGCGGCCACGAAACGTTGAAGCGCTGGCGCCTCGACGCGCCGACGCCGATGGAAGCCGTGCGCATTCTCGATCCGAAGCCCGACATGCCGACGGTCGCCGAAACGTACCGCCGCGCGGCCGAACTATTGCCCGAACTGCGCGAAGCGAAGATCACGCACGCGTGGGCCGGGTTCGTCGACAGCACGCCGGACGGCGTGCCGGGCATCGGCGAAGTGCCGGGCGTGCCGGGGCTGATCCTCGCGGCGGGGTTTTCGGGTCACGGCTTCGGGATTGGCCCGGGCGCCGGGCACCTCATCGCCGATCTCGCGTCTGGTGCGCAACCTTTCGTGGACCCGGCGCCGTACCGGCCCGGCCGGTTCAGCGAGTCCGCATGGGGCAAGGTCGCGGATTTCTAATGCAGGACCGTCGCGCTGACGCGGGGGCAGCCTGGACGAGGCGCGCCGATCCGGATCGCGTGCAAGCGGCCGGATCGGCGCGGCGAACGTTGGTCGGCCTGGCAGCACGGTGCGGTGGACAGCTTGGGAGTGCCTGATGCGTTTCAGTTCCTACTGGCTCGATACGTCCGAGCCGTTCGTGAGCCGCTCGACCGAGCGGCCTGACGGAAATTGCGACGTGGTGGTGGTGGGCGGCGGGATCACGGGTTCGGCGGCCGCGCTCGCGCTGGTGAAAAAGGGCGCGCGTGTGGTCGTCTGCGAAGCGGGCGCCGTCGGGCAGGCGTCGTCGGGACGCAACGGCGGCATGTGCAACAACGGCTTCGCGCAGGATTACGCGTCGCTGTCGCAGCGCCTCGGCACGGAACTGGCCAACCGGCTCTATCTCGCGTTCGACGCGGGCGTCGACACGGTCGAGCGGCTGGTCAGGGAGGAGTCGATCGATTGCGATTTCGTGCGCCGCGGCAAGCTGAAGCTCGCGGCGAAGCCCGAGCACTACGACAAGCTCGTGCGAAGCCACGCGCTGCTCGCTGCCAGCGTCGACCCCGACACGCGTCTGGTGACGAAGGCGGAACTGCGCGACGAGATCGGTTCGAACCGCTATCACGGCGGCCTGATCTTCGAGAAGAGTGCGGGGATGCACGTCGGCCGCTATGTGCGCGGCCTGGCGAACGCCGCGCAGGCGCGCGGCGCGCACATTCTTGAGCATGCGCCGGTGCTCGGCATGACGCGGGAGGCGGGCGGCGCCTACGCGGTGCGAACGCCGCTCGGCGAGGTCCGTGCGCGCCAGGTGCTGCTCGCGAGCGGCATCTCGCAGGTCGGCCCGTTCGGGTGGATCCGGCGCAGGATCGTGCCGGTCGGCGCGTTCATCATCGTCACCGAGCCGTTGCCGCGCGAGTTGCTCGACCGGTTGCTGCCGACCCGCCGGATGGTCACCGACACCAAGAACTTCGTCAATTTCTTCCGCGTCACGCCCGACAACCGGATGCTGTTCGGCGGGCGCGCGCGTTTTGCCGCGTCGAATCCGCGCTCCGACGAAAAGAGCGGGGCGATCCTGCGACAGCAGATGGCCGCCGTGTTTCCCGAGCTGGCCGACGTACGCATCGACTACTGCTGGGGCGGGATGGTCGACATGACGGCCAACCGGCTGCCGCGCGCAGGCCAGCGCGACGGCGTGTATTACTCGATGGGCTATAGCGGCCACGGCACGCACATGGCGACGCTGATGGGCACGCTGATGGCCGAGATCATGGACGGACGCGCCGATCTCAATCCGTGGAAAAGCTTCGACTGGCCCGCGATTCCCGGGCATTTCGGCAAGCCGTGGTTTCTGCCGTTCGTCGGCGCATGGTATCGACTAAAGGACACGCTGCAATGAATTCACTCGTCAATTCACCGCTTCGTCATCTGAAGGAAGCCGGCAGGTTCGATCGCTTCTTCATCGACGGCGACTGGGTGTTACCCGACGGCGGCGACCGGTTCGCGGTCGTCTGCCCGTCAACCGAAGACACGCTGTGCGACATCCCGCTCGGCAATGCACGCGATGCCGACCGCGCGGTGCAGGCCGCGCGCAGCGCGTTCGAAGGCTGGGCCGCGACCTCGCCGCAACAACGCGCCGCGCTGCTCGACCGCGTGCATGCGTTGATGCTGGAGCGCGCGGAATCGTTCGCCATGGCGCTCGCGCTCGAAATGGGCGCGCCGCTCGGCTATGCACGCGGCGCCCATGTGCCGCTCGCAGCCGAACATATCCGTGTCGCGCGCGACAATCTGGCCCGCTACCCGTTCGTTTCGCGGCGCGGGACGACCGCGGTCGTACGCGAGCCGATCGGCGTATGCGCGCTGATCACGCCGTGGAACTGGCCGATCTATCAGATCACCGCGAAGGTCGGCCCCGCGCTCGCAGCGGGCTGCACGGTGGTGCTGAAACCCAGCGAGCTGTCGCCGCTCAGCGCGCTGCTGTTCGCGGAAGTGATCGCCGATGCGGGCGTGCCCGCGGGCGTGTTCAACCTGGTGAGCGGCAGCGGCGACGCGGTGGGTGCCGCGCTTTCGTCGCACCCCGAGGTCGACATGGTGTCGATTACCGGGTCGACGCGCGCGGGCGTGCTCGTCGCGCAGGCGGCGGCCTCGACCGTCAAGCGCGTCGCGCAGGAGCTGGGCGGCAAATCGCCGAACATCGTGTTGCCGGATGCGGACCTGCAGCAGGCCATCGGGCCGGGCGTGGCCGCCGCGTTCCGCAACATGGGGCAATCGTGCAGCGCGCCGACCCGCATGATCGTGCCGCGCGATGCGCTCGGCGTGGTGGAGGAACTGGCTGTCGCGGCAGCGCAGCGGCTGATCGTCGGCGATCCGTTCGACGATGCGACGACGCACGGGCCGCTCGCCAATCGCGCGCAGTTCGGTCGCGTCGCGCAGATGATCGACGTGGGCATCGGCGAACGGGCGAAGCTGATCGCCGGCGGCCCCGGACGGCCCGCGGGATTCGACCGCGGCTTCTATGCGCGGCCGACGATCTTTTCCGAGGTTCGCACCGACATGGCGATCGCGCAGCAGGAGATCTTCGGGCCCGTGCTCGCAATCCTTCCTTACGATACGGTCGACGAAGCCGTCGCGATCGCGAACGACACCGTCTACGGGCTCGGCGCGCATGTGCAGGGCGCCGACAAGGAACGAGCACGTGCGGTGGCCGCGCGCATCCGGTCGGGTCAGGTGCATTTGAACTACCCGGCATGGGATCCGCAGGCGCCGTTCGGCGGCTACAAGCAGTCGGGCAACGGTCGCGAGTACGGGATCGAAGGGATGGAGGAGTATATGGAGATCAAGTCGATCGTCGGCTATTACGACTGACGCAGCCGTCTACTTTTCGAAGGTGCCGAAATTGGAAAACCCCGTCATCCCCGACACATCGCTGCAAGCGCATCACGCGCACTGGGCGAAGCTGCGCCGCGACCTGCATGCGCATCCCGAGCTGCGATTCGAAGAACACCGGACGGCCGACGTCGTCGCCCGCGAGCTTGAAGCGCTCGGCTATGCGGTGTCGCGCGGGCTCGGCGGCACGGGCGTCGTGGCGAGCCTGCCCGGCGCGGATCCGGGCCGCGGCATCGTCCTGCGCGCCGATCTGGATGCGTTGCCGATCCACGAAGCCAACGACTTCGCGCATGCGTCGTGCACGCACGGGATCATGCACGCGTGCGGCCATGACGGCCATACCGTGATGTTGCTCGGCGCCGCACGCGTGCTGAAAGAGCTACCGCAGCTGCCGGGCACCGTCCATTTCGTGTTTCAGCCGGGGGAAGAGGGCGGTGCGGGCGCGCGCAAGATGATCGACGACGGGCTGTTCGAGCAATGCCCGACCGAGGCGGTATTCGGCATGCACAACTGGCCCGGTTTGCCGGCCGGGCATTTCGGCTTGCGCACCGGCCCGATCATGGCCGCCGGCTCGCGGTTCAGGATCACGATCACCGGCAAGGGCGCGCATGCGGCGCAGCCGCACCTCGGCATCGATCCCGTTCCGCTTGCGTGCTCGATGGTGCTGCAGTGCCAGACGATCGCCGCGCGGCACAAGGATCCCGTCGACCCGGCGGTGATTTCCGTCTGCATGTTCCATGCGGGCACGACGGACAACGTCATTCCGGACACGGCCGAGCTGCGCGGCACGATCCGCACGCTGTCGTCCGCGTTGCAGCAACAGCTGCAGCGCGACGTCCGGCTCATGTGCGAAGGGCTGGCGGCGGCTTATGGCGCGCAGGTTGTCGTCGAATTCTTTCAGTACTACCCGGCAACGGTCAACACGCCGACCGAGACAGCGCTGTGCGAAGCGGTGATTCGCGACACGTTCGGCGACGAACGCCTGTATCCCGATGTGCCGCCGAACATGACGTCCGAAGACTTCGGCTTCATGCTGGAGGAGCGCCCCGGCGCTTACGTGCTGATCGGCAATGCGCCGGCCGGATCGGCGTCGCCGGCGTTGCATCACCCGAAATACGATTTCAACGACGAGATCATTCCGGCGGGTGTCCGGTACTGGGTCGCGCTGGCACGGCAGTATTTCGCGCGATTGCCGTGACGCTGTGCGTGATGCCGACCCGGTCGGCAGTCGAGGCGCATTGAATGGTCATGCGCGTACTCGGCGTTAAGTTTTTATTAATGGCGAATTTATAGATCGTTAGGCACAGGAAAATCATTCCTTCCTATAGTCGGTTTGTGAAACTGCGCCATTTCGAATGGATGACATTGATGAACGACGAACACGTGATGAACGCTTCCGGCGCCGCGACGGCGCTGCACTACCGACGGTTTACCGCGGCCGACGTCCCCGCGGCCCACGCACTCTCGATGGCGCTTCGCTGGCCGTTCAGGGCGGAGGACTGGCAGTTTTCCGCGGACACCTCGATCGCGTTCGCGGCCGAGGAAAACGGGGTGGTCATCGGTACAGCGATGTGCTGGAAGTACGGTGCGGGCCGTGCCGCGATCGGACACGTGATCGTGTCGTCCGAGCATCAGGGCCGCGGGATCGGCCGCGCGCTGATGGAGATCCTGCTCGACGAACTGGGACAGCGCATCGTGTTCCTGCATGCGACGCCAGCCGGCCAGCCGCTCTACGAAAAGCTCGGTTTCAACGTGTGCGGATCGCTGGATCAATTTCAAGGGAACGTGAGTCGGCCCGCGGCGGTGGCGCTGCCCGACGGCGCTCGACTGCGGGCCGGCACACCTGCGGACCTGAGCCGCTTCGTCGAGCTGGACGCGCGTGCTTCCGGCCTCGAGCGCGACGCGCTGATGTCGGCCTTGATGAAGCGGGGCGAAAGCGTCGTGCTCGAGCAGGATGGCGAGATCGCCGGATTCTCAGTGCTGCGCCGGTTCGGCCGCGGTTACGTGGTCGGCCCGGTCGTCGCACCGCGTTCGAGCGACGATGCGCACGCGAAGGCGCTGATCAGTCATTGGCTGAGCGCGCGGGAGAACGAATTCGTTCGCATCGACGTACCATCGGGAACGAGCTTGCCGGACTGGCTCGACGCGCAGGGGTTGAAACGCGTCGACACCTGCTCGAAGATGGTTCGCAACGCGCCGGCCGACGCGCACCGCGGCGCGTCCGACCCGGTATATGTGCAGTACGGCTTGATCAGTCAGGCGATGTTGTAGGCGCCGGCCGCGCGGCCGGCGGCAGCGGGCATCACGCTCCCTGCGCGAGCGCCTTCACCTGTTCGGCCGACATCGCACCGCGATAGATGCGGAATTCGTCGATCAACCCGTTGAAGAACGGATCGCCCGGGTATTGCGAACGTCCGATCCAGTTCTGCGCGGTTTTCCCGATGCGCCACGGCGCGAAGATCACGTCGTTCGCCGAGCCGATCGCATTGCCGTTCAGATAGAGCGTCGCGGTGTCGGCCGCCAGCGTGACGGCGACGTGTGCCCATTGCCCTGCCGGCAGGGCCGCGTTGCCGTCGATCGTGCGCTCGCCATGCCCGCCATTGGTGGTGATCGCGAAGCGCATCGTGCCGCCGTGGCTCTTCGGCGTGACGAACAGATAGCGGCCGGTGCCCGAACCGAAATCGAAGATGCGCGCCCACGTCTGGCCGCCGCGCCAGTTGACCCACGCCGCGATCGTGAAATCCGACACGTCCGCGACGATGTCGTTCGGCAACGCGACGTAGCCGGTCGAGCCGTCGAGCGACACCGCATTGCCCGTTTTGCCGGCCCCGCGCGATGCGCCGCCGACGAGCGTGCCCACATGAGCGTTGCCGCTCGCGTCCGCCGCACTCGTGCCGCCTGTCTCGTCGAACGTCAGAAGCGTATGCAGTTGCAGGGCCGTCGATGCGGCCATTTCCGCGGAATTCGCGGATTCGCCCGATGCGGTGCGCGCGCTGATCGCGTAGTACCAGACGCCCGCGGCCGGGTGGTCGGTATACGTCAACGGATCGACGATGCCGGTCGCGATGGTCGTATACGGACCGCCCGCGGTGGCGGCACGCTTCACGTCGTAGCTGGCCGCGTTCGCGATGCCCCACCACGACAGCACGACGTGCCCGGCGGCCGGCCACGCGGTCAGCCCGCTCGGTGCGGTTGCGGGCGCAACGGGATCGCGCGTGCAGGTCAGCGTGCCGTAGCCGAGCTGGTCGTAGCCGCCGCTCGTTTCGCCGTAGTTGCCGCCGCCGCCTTCGGGCTGGATCGCGCGCGCGAACTTCCCGGACCACGGTGCGGCGAGCCCCCTGCGGTTCACGTAATGGTTGTAGACGAGCGCCCAGCACGGACGAATCACGCCCTGGCTGCCGGTCGAGAATTGCGCTTGCGTGACGTCGACGTTGGCGTAGCGCGCATACGGCACCGTCGGAAACGTGCCGTCCGGCTGCACGAGATTCGCTTTTGCAACGTATTCGGCGCCCGCGAGGAAGCGGTTGTTGTCGTGGCCGTACAGGTCGATGCCCTGGTTCCACGCCATTTCGCAGATCGCGCCGGCGAGCGCGATGCCGAGCGTGTTGTGCCCCTGGTCGCGGCCCGATTCCTGCCATTGGCCCAGGTGGCCGGGATGCAGGTAATAGACGGCCTGCGCGATCGCGCCGTTGCCCGCGCCGTCGATAAAATAGTTGACGGCTTCGTCGAACTTCGCGTGGTCGTCGCACAGCACGCCGATCGCCATGATCGACGCGATGTTGCACAGATCCCAGTTCGCCCAGTAGTGCGTGATGTCGGTGTTGTTGTGGCGATTCAGGAAGTCGGCGTTGATCGGGTAGAACTTGTCGGCCATCATCGCGCGGAACGCGGCGAAGTCGGCCGCGGCCCAGCCGGAATACGTGCGCATGATTTCGCCGGCGTTCGCGAATTCGTACCCGTAGAGGCCGGCGGCCAGGTCGACGTTCGAGTCGCCCGCGAGGTTCTGCAGCGTCGACGACCATTCGTTCATGATCTGCACGGCCTTGTCTGCATACGCTTTGTTGCCCGACACCTTCCAGCGCAGCGCGCACGCATAGGCGGCCGCGATGTCCTTGTACAGCACCGGATAGTTTTGCGCGCCGGTGCCGCCGCGCGTGACGACGGCCTGCGGGCGCGGCGACCACGACAACTGCGCATGGCTGTTTGCAATCAGCGTGTTCCAGCCGTCGCGCCACGGCGACGCGGCCGCCGCGACCTTCTGCGCGATCCGGTCGAAATCGCCTTGCGTGTGCAGCAACCCCGGATGGACGAACGCCGTGTGGGTCGTGACGGCGGCCGTGCCCGTCGCCACGCGTGCGAGCGCACGGTTGCCGCCCGCCGCTGCCGCGGTCGTGACGCCGCGCACGTTCTCGCTTGCGCCGGAGCCGTTGCATGCCGACAGCGCGAGCGCTCCGACGCTGTAAAGGAAGGTGCGCCGGGAAACGCGCGCGTTCGATTCAAGCAGGAGAGGGGTGTCGTGCATGTCGCGTGGGTTCCTTGACGAGTCTCATAGGAGGCAGGCGATGTCGTGCGGCGAAATCAGTCATCGCATGACGACGCGGATTGTAACGGAACGGCGGGTGCCGAGGACCACGAATTTGCGGCGTCGTGCCAAATTTTCAGATAGCAGATTGTCGCGCGGCAGTTGATTAACATGCTAAGAAAACGGAAAAAAATGGCGATTGATACGTTTGCGAGATATGATCGTCGCCGGCATGCAGGCGGTAGACTTTTCAGGTATGCAGAGCGATAGATTCCCACTATTTCATACGGTCGTCGTACGACGGATGAGGGGGCTTATATCGCACTCCGGTCCGCACGCCGCGGCAAGCCCAATACCGGTGAAGCCACGAACGACAAGAATCGGAGATCGACACGATGACGAGCAGCGCCCCAGGTTTGAACGAACGGTCTGCGCTACACGCGACGTGGGGCGCGTCGCGCTCGACGCTGGCTTGCGCGGGTGTGACGGCAATGCGGGCATGCGGTGAACGATCTCGCGCTCGTAGGCGTTTTTTCTAAAGACCGCGCAACATCGCGCCGATATCATTCAGGCGCTCAAAAACGACGCAATCGAACGACGCGCACCGACTCGTGCGCGACAGGCCCGCACCGCCGGCCAGCCCCGCAACGAAACACGACCGGGTGCGCGGCACCCGGGCAGCACGACGGAGACACTAGCTAAACGATGGGAACGGCAACAGGTTCGGTGCGACGCGCAATCGCGATCGCGGCCGGGGGAACGTTGTGCGTGGCGGCCGCGGGCGGCGCGCACGCGCAGGCATCGATCGCGGCGGTAATGCCGCCGGCCGATGCGGCGGCGCTGCTGCCGAAGATCGACGTGACGGGCGAGGCCGGCCGCGCGTCGCTCGGGCTCGTCGGGTTGCGTACCGCCACCGCGACGAGGACCGACACGCCGGTCGCCGAAATCCCGCAGACGACCAACGTCGTGACCGCGCAGCAGATCGAGATGACCGGTGCGACCGACCTGAACCAGGCGCTGCGCTACGTGCCGGGCTTCGCGACGTTCGGCTCCGATACGCGAACCGACTGGTATGCGGCGCTGCGCGGCTTCACGCCGACGCTGTATGTCGACGGCGTGGCGGCGCCGAACACGGCGGTCATTGCGAACTGGCGCGTCGATCCTTACACGATCGACTCGATCGCCGTGCTGCGCGGGCCAACGTCGGTACTGTACGGCGCGGGCGAGCCGGGCGCGATTGTCGACGCACATACGAAGCTGGCCGACGGCGAGCGCGTGCGCGAAGCCGGCGTGCAGATCGGCAACGATGCGCGCAAGCAGACGATGCTCGACATCGGCGACAAACTGGATCCGGACGGCCGATATGCGTACCGCTTCGTCGGCATCGCGCGCGACGGCAATGCGGAGACCGGCCCGAACGCCGACCGGCGCGTAGCCGTGGCGCCGTCGTTCCGCTGGCGGCCGACCGCCGACACGTCGCTGACGGTGTCCGCTTCGTTCCTGCAGGATCACGGCGACATTTCGTCGAACTTCCTCCCGGCGTCGGGCACGGTCTTGCCGAATCGGAACGGGCGCCTGTCGCAGGACATCTACATGGGCGACCCGACGTTCAACGACTACCGGAAGAAACAATGGTCGCTCGGCTATGCGCTCGAGCATCGCGTGAACCCGATCTGGACGCTGCAACAGGACGTGCGCTGGTCGCGCCTGTCGCTCGACGACGCGACGGTGTTCGGCAACGGCTTCATGCCCGGCAGCACGACGAACATGATGCGGTTCGCCGGCCTGTTCCAGTTGAACTACAGCCGGCTCGACATCGACAATCGCGCGCAGGCGCGCTTCGCCACCGGCCCGCTCGAGCACACGCTGCTGCTCGGCCTGCAGTTCGACCGGCAGACGACGACCAACAGCGTATGGCTCGCGCTCGCGCCGTCGCTCAACCTGTACCACCCCGTCTATCGTCCGGTGACGGCCGCGATCTTTTCCGGCCGCACGTCGCTCGGGCACGTCGATCAGTACACGGCGATGAATTCGCTCGGCGCGTATGTGCAGGACCAGATTCGCTGGAACCGCTGGACGCTGACGCTCGGCGGCCGTGAAGATCGCGTGAACGCACGCTTCGACGACCGGGCGGCCGGCATCGGCACGCAGCAGGACGTCAGTGCGTTTTCGGGCCGCGTCGGGCTCACCTATCAGGGCGATGCGGGATGGTCGCCTTACGTGAGCTGTTCGACGTCGTTCGATCCGGTGATCGGCGTGCGGATGTATGGCGGCGGCCTGCCGAAACCGACGCGCGGCAAGCAGACCGAAGCCGGGCTGCGCTGGCAGCCGGCTGGCCGGAACCTGATGCTCACCGCGGCCGTTTATCGGATCGACCAGACCAACGTCGTGACGCCGACGCCGACGAATCTCGACCCCACCGGCACGTCGTCCGTGCAGACCGGCAAGGTGCGTTCGCGCGGGATCGAACTGAGCGCGGTCGGGAACGTGACGCGCGAGCTGTCGATCGTCGCGTCGTACGTCTATCAGGACGTCAAGAACGTGCAGGCGAACGATGCATTGCTGAACAACTGGCCGGTGTCCGTGCCGCTGCCGCGGCAGATGGCGTCGCTGTGGACGGACTGGACCTGGCACACCGGCGCGCTGTCGGGCCTCGGAGTCGGCGCCGGCGTGCGCTACCAGAGTGCGTCGGCCGGCGCGCCTGACAATTCGCTGACGGTGCCGAGCGCCACGCTGTACGATCTCGCGATGCACTACGAGGTGCGTCACTGGCGGTTCGCGCTGAATGTCGCGAATGTGTTCGACCGCCGCTACGTGAGCGGCTGCCAGTCTTACGCGGTGTGCGTGTTCGGCAACGAGCGCACGGTGCTGGCCAGCGCGAAATACAACTGGTAGCCGTACCCGTCATGCCGGGCGCGACTACGCGTCGCGCTGCGGTTCCCGCGCGGCGTCACGCCCGGCCGCATCGCGCTGACGCCGCCATTCGGTCGGCGTGATGCCGAACCGTTCGCGAAACGCGGTGGCGAAATTCGCCGGCGTCGAAAAGCCGATCTCCTTCGCGATGCTCGCAATGCTGAGCGACGTCGTATCGAGCAGGTCCTGCGCGATGCGCAGGCGCTCGTGCCGCAGATATTCGAACACCGTCTGGCCCAGGTTGTCGCGAAACGCGCGCGACAATCGCTTCTCGTGCGTGCCGACCGCGCGCGCGAGCTGCTCGACCGTCGGCGGATCGTTCAGCGTGCGCGACAGATGCCGAATGGCCGCGCGCACGATGATGTCGTCGTCCTTGCCCGTCGCGAACGGATCGTGCACGGCCGGCGCATCCATCGGCAATGGCCGTTTCGTCCGCGCGAGCTGCACGCGTATTCGCGCGACGACTTCGGCCGGTTCGAACGGCTTCACCACATAATCGACGCCGCCGATTTCGAGCCCTTCGACGCGCTCGTGCAAGTCGCCGGCCACCGTCAGGAAAATGACAGGGATCGCGCTCGTCAGCGGATCGGCCGCCAGCCGCCGGCACGCGGTGAAACCGTCCATGCGCGGCATCCGGACATCCATCAGGACCAGGTCGGGCATGAGTGCCTGCGCGCGCTCGCACGCCTGCACGCCGTCGAATGCGATGCTGATCCGGCATCCGGTGCTGCGCAGGATATCGATCAGCAAATGAAGCTGATCCGGCTGATCGTCAACGATCAGGATGTGGGCATTATTCAATGCGGTGGTCGATGGCGACATCGTGTACCTGTTCAGGAAAGGCTGCGGGCAGCGTTCCTGCGCGCGGTCGATTCCGGTTCGGGAAAATCGTCGGAAGCCGCGACATGGCTTCGCGAACACGCACGGTACGCTCGCATCGAAAAACGGACTTCGCCGGACTGCACGGCAGGCAGTAGGTCGGCGCTTTACTCGGCGTTGTTTCTTTTGATCGCTGAGCCGATAAAGGGGCGGAAGATTGCCGCTGCCGGAATCGATGCGTGCGGAATTGTAGGGGGATATCTCGATTCTCGCTAGAGTGCCTATCTCTATTATCGGGATGCGCGTCGGGACTAACGCTGAATCCCTTGTCGATATTTTGCAGTTTTTTGCGAGATTGCTTTTAATGGCATGGCGCTCCAGCAAAGCATCTATCCTTTCGGGAAAACATTTTTATTAAGCGCGGCAATACGAAATCGTTTGCGAGTTTGGTGTTTTTAACATAAGCCATTGAAAACATTGAATTTTGCAATCTATAAAGAATGCCGCCTTCTCTAATCCCGGGGCCTGTCTCATAATTCGTCCGAACTTTGGATGACGGATGGATTAGACGGTTTGGAGCTCCGGCATACCGTGACAGGCATTGACGTGAACGAAAAGCCGTTCGCGTGCAGCAGATGAAATAAAAGAAACGGGGTTGGTCGCGCCACGCGCGGCATTCAATTCGGAATGTCAATGACAGCAGGTTGACTCGCGAGAGTCGGCAGGGGCGAGCTCGTCCATGACGGTCATTTTGTATTCCTGATGGTTTTCATCGAATGAACGGAACGGGCCGTCGACCGAGCGACGCGCCCGGGCAGCGTATCGCGCATTGAGTTCGAAGTTGAAGTCGAAGCTGTGAATAAAAGTAAGTAGTCCAAATCCAAACGAAAGACACGAAACGGAGCAAAAAAAATGCAGAGGAACCAGATTTCGGCGCTCGTCGCCGCCATGTTCGCAAGCGCAGGTGTGCTGGTCGCGGGGGCCGCACACGCGGACAACTTCGTCGATCGCGGCAACCCGGACAACGCGCTGAACGGGCAGTGCATCGACGGTACGAACCCGTTGTGCGTCGCGACGAAGAGTGGGACGTTCGTCGCGACGAGCAGCACGAACTTCACGTCTGGAACGAATGCGAAGGCCGGCTCCAGCGGTATCGCGATCGGCGACCAGTCGAACGCGGGTAGCCAGGGCGGCTCCGGCAGCGGCGGCGGCATTGCGATCGGCGTCGGCGCGCAGGCACTGGCGAACTCGGCCACGGCGATCGGCACGGTGGCCGTCGCGCAGGGCAATACGGCGCTCGCGGTCGGCCGCCAGTCCGCCGCGATCGGCGATTACTCGATGGCGCTCGGCAACGTCGCCGATGCGCATGGGACCAGTTCGATCGCACTCGGTCACTCGGCGCTGGCGAGCGGCGATCGCTCGATTGCAATCGGCGGCGCGAATCCGACCACGAGCGACGGCGTGTCGAACGGTGCATCCTACGATGCAGCAACGCAAACCCGTGCGGGCGGCACGCAATCCGTCGCGATCGGCGCCGGCGCGCAGACGAACGACAACAACCAGGTCGCGATCGGCTCGGGCAGCGTCGGTGCGAACAACGGCGGCACGCCGGTATTCGGCGGCACGGCTGCACCGGTCGGCGGGGCCGTCTCGTTCGGTTCGCTCGGCCACGAACGCCAGATCAAGAACGTCGCGGCGGGCGCGGCCGACACGGACGCCGTAAACGTCCAGCAGTTGAAGAACGTGAACAGCACGCTCAGCACCGGCATCGCCAATGTCGACGCCCGCGTGACCGCCGTCGGCAACACGCTGTCGACGTCGATCGCGAACGTCGACCAGCGCGTGACCAACGTCGGCAACAGCCTCAGCACGAGCATCGTGACGGCGACGCAGAACGTCGTCAAATACACCGACGATTCGCACGCCGCGATCGCGCTCGACGGCAGCAACGGCACGACGATCGGCGGTGTCGCGGCCGGGGTCGCCGATACGGACGCGGTCAACGTCGGCCAGCTGAAGGGCAGCGTTGCACCGCTGCAGACCTCGCTGTCGACGGCCGCCGCGAACATCACGAACCTGCAGAACAACGTGACGGGCCTCAACGCATCGCTGAGCACGGCCGCGTCGAACATCGGCGGCCTGCAGGCCGCCGATGCGCGCAATGTGAAGTACGACGGCGCGAGCGGCTTCGACTCGGTCACGTTCGCCGGCCCGAACGGCACGACGCTGCACAACGTCGCGGACGGCGTGAGCGCGAACGACGCGGTGAACGTCGGTCAGCTCGGCAAGGCGACCGATACGCTGAACCAGTCGATCGCCAACGTCGGCAACAGCGTGACGAAGCTCGGCGACCAGGTGACGACGAACACCGGCAACATCGCCGCGCTGCAGCAGGATGCGCTGCAATGGAACCCGAGCCTCGGCACGTACGATGCGAGCCACGGCGGAAACAGCCCGCAACGCATTGGCAACCTCGCGGCTGGCCAGAACGGCACCGACGCGGTCAACGTGGACCAGCTGAACGCGGCGATTCACGACGGCACGAGCCAGCTCGACGCGCTCGCCGTGAAGTATGACGATCCGAGCAAGCGTCAGGTTTCGCTCGGCACGGGCAACGGCGGGGTTCCGGTGCGCGTGACCAACGTCGCCGAAGGCAACGTGTCGACCGGCAGCACGGACGCCGTGAACGGCGCGCAGCTACGCCGCGCGGTCGACGGCACGGCAGCCGCGCTCGGCGGTGGCGCGACGGCGAACACGGATGGCTCGATCACGGCGCCCGCGTACAAGATCGGCGGCGATTCGTTCAACAACGTTGGCGACGCGCTGACGAACCTCGATGGCCGTGTCGGCAGCAACACGACGACGCTTGGGAATCACGAGACGCGAATCGGCAACGCCGAAACGAACATCGCCGTCAATACGAACGCGATCGCCGGCCTGCAGAAGGATGCGCTGCAGTTCGACCCGACGCTCGGCGCATACAACGCCGCCCGCGGCGGCGCGCCGACCAAGCTGACCAGCATCGCCGACGGCAATGTCGCGGCCGGCAGCACGGATGCGGTGAACGGCGGCCAGTTGTACGGCGTGAAGTCCGATCTCGAGCAGCAGATCACGCAGGTGTCGAACCAGACGGGCGAGGCCGTGAAGAACGTCGTCAAGTACGACGTCGACGGCAACGGCAACCGGCTGAACTCGGTATCGCTGATCGGCGGAAACCCGAGTGCGGCGGTCGTGCTGAAGAACGTCGCGGCCGGCACCGACGATACGGACGCGGTGAACGTGAAGCAGCTGAAGTCGGTGCAGTCGAACCTCGACCAGCTCGGCGCGCTCGCGGTGCAGTACGACGACAGCTCGAAGGGCTCGATCACGCTTGGCGGGGCCGGTGGCACGCGCATCACCAACGTGAAGGCCGGCACGCTCAGCGCGACCAGCACCGACGCGGTGAACGGCTCGCAGCTCTACGCGACGAACCAGCAGGTGTCGAAGAACACGACCGATATCGCGAACCTGCAGGACAACGTGACCAACATCGCGAACGGCAAGGCCGGGCTCGTGCAGCAGCAGGACCCGAAAAGCGCGATCACGGTCGGCAAGGACTCGGGCGGCACGAGCGTGAACTTCACCGGCACGGCGGGCGACCGCGTGCTGACCGGTGTCGCGGCCGGCGTGAACGCCAACGACGCGGTCAACATGGCGCAGTTCAACGACGCGCTGAAGACGGCGGCGGTCAACGACCAGATCCGTGCGGCGGCAACCGATGCGAACACGACGTGGATCGCGCGTGCCGATGCCGGTTCGATCGGCTCGACGGCGACGGCAACCGGCAAGAACGCGGTGGCGGTCGGCCAGGGCTCCGTTGCGGATCGGGACAATTCGTTCTCGGTCGGCGCGAAGGGCAACGAACGGCAGGTCACCAACGTGGCGGCCGGCACGGCGTCGACCGACGCGGTGAACGTGCAGCAGCTGAACGACAACCTCAATGCCGCGTCGACGCAGGCGAAGGGCTACACCGACCAGCGGATCGGGCAGGTGTACAACTCGTTCAACGACCTGAAGAAGGACATGTACGGCGGCGTGGCGTCGGCAATGGCGGTGGCCGGTTTGCCGCAGCCGACGGGGGCGGGGCGCTCGATGGTGTCGGCGGCGACGTCGAACTATCACGGGCAGCAAGGCTTCGCGGCCGGGTATTCGTACGTGACGGAAAGCAATCGCTGGGTCGTCAAGGCGTCGGTGACGGGCAATGCGCGTTCCGACTTCGGCGCGGTGGTCGGCGCAGGCTATCAGTTCTGATACGACGCGAAGGACGTTGAACGTCGGTAGTTGGGCATGCTGACGATGCCAGACGTTGCAGGCAACGTCGACGACTGAAGGGCCCCGGGTGAGCGATCGCGACCCCGGGGCCTCGTCATTTGCCGGGATCGAATGCGCGCCGGTCGAAGGCCACCGCCGGCTGCATGCCGCCGGCGCCCCACGCCTGCGCCGGCCGCGCGACGTGAAGCGTGTCGAGCAGTTGCCCCATCCCGGCGAACACGCGGTACGCGCTCGCCACTTCCGCGTATTGGCCGCTGATGTAGTCGATGCGTGCGCTGTAATACTCGTTCTCCGCGTTGAGCAGGTCGAGCAGCGAACGTTGACCGATGCCGAACTGCAACAGGTACGCTTCGCGCGTCGACGCGCTGGAATCGACGTACTGCTTGAGCACGACCAACCGGTCGCGTGCGGTGACGTACGCGTTGTAGGCGTGCGATTCGCCTTCCGCGATCTCCAGGCGCGTGCGGTTGCGGTCTTCCTCGGCCTCCCGGATCTGCGCATGCGCTTCACCGATATGCGCCTTGTCGGCGCCGCCCTGAAACAGGTTGTAGCGCAACCGCAGCATCACGCGGCGGTCGTTCGTCGGACCGAGCACGCCGTCACGGTCATGGCTCGCGCTCAGCTCCAGATCGATGCGCGGCCATAGCGCGGCCTTCGCCGCGTCATAGTGTGCATTGGCCTGCGCGACGTCCGCCTCGGCGGCCGCGAGGGACGGATGGTTCGCCAGCGCCGTATCCAGTGCGAACCGTTCCGTCGGCGGCAGCGCGGCTTCCGGCGCGACCGGCTTGACGAGCACGTTCGGCGGCGCGCCCACCAGTCGCGCATAGGCTACTTCGGCGTCTTTCAGGTTGCTTTGCTCGGAGCGCAGGTTGTCCTGCGCGAGCGCCAGCCGACTTTCCGCCTGGTAAAGATCGGCGCGCCGGCCGACGCCGCGGTCGCTGCGCAGCTTGATCTGATCGTGGATCCGACGGTGCGACTCGAGGTTGTCGGTGGCGGCGGCGACCGTTTCCTGGCGACGCAGGACTTCCAGATACGCGCCCACCACGCGCAGTGCCACGTCCTCCGAGGTTGACGCGACTCGATTCGCGGACGAGTCGATGCGCGCCCGTTGCCGCGCCACTTCGCTCCTGACCGCGAAACCGTCGAACAGCATTTGCGACAACGTCACGCTGGCCGTCCGGTGCGTGAACGTCGTGCGGTTCAGGCCGAGCAGACGCGTTTCGACATCGTCGCGCTGCTCCTTGCCGATCGCCGCGTCGACGTCCACGCGGGGCAAGTAGCCGGCTCGCGCCTGCTTCAGGCCTTGATCGGCCGCTTCCCTGTTGTATGTCGTGGCAAGGACTTCGGGGTTGGTCCGGATCGCCTGCTCGACCGCTTCCTGCAGGCTTTGCGCGGTGGCGGGCGCGGCGGTGCCCGCGAGCGCTGACGCGAATGCGAGCACGGCAAGCAGAGGGCAGTTCCTGTTCATCGACTGTTTCCTGTCGCCCGACGGTTGTTTGCAGCCAGCCTTGGGCACGATCAAACGTTGCGCGATGCCGGCGATCATGCGGCCGGCCATCGCGACAGATGCATCCAACACACTGCCGTGAGCGACGATCCGGAGGAGAGTTCGTCCGTCGGACGTCGGTCACGGGGTATTCCGAGCGCCTCAAACCTCCTGAATGTGCGGCAGCGGGGGCGGCACGTAAGTGACCACGGTGCCGCTGCCCTGATCGTGCGAGAGCTGGAAGCTGCCGCCCGCCAGATTGCCTTGAAGCGCGACCTGTGCGGTGTGGGCGCCGTCGCTCACCGTGAGCGTGCCGCCCGTTCCCGTGTCGTTGGCCGTGAAGCTCAGCGTCGTGTGATCGCCGAACAGCACGTCGGTCAGATCGAGCGCGTCGCCGGCGGCGAAGCCGCTGACCGTGCCGGTGAAACCGGCCGAGTGGTCCAGCTTGAGCGTGCCCGCGGCGCCATCGGCGAACGTCGTGTTTTCCGCGGACGCGCCGCCGAACTCGAGCGTTGCGCCGCCGCTGATCGTCGCGCTGCCGGCGCCCGTCACGTCGCCGTGGATCGTCAGGTTGCCGTTGTTGGCCCACAGGTTGCCCGTGTTGTTCACCGCGCTTTCGATCACGAGGCCGCCGCTGCCCGTTGCCTCCAGCGTGCCGGCGTTGGCGACCGCGTGCGTGGCCGTGTCGATCACGAGCGCGTTGACGCCGTCGGCGACGATCGTTCCTTCGTTGACGAGCGTCAGCTGGCCGGCGCCCAGCTGGCCGGCACCCGTGATCGTGTTGTCGACGTTCACGAGCGTGGCATCCGGCGTGCTGCCGAACACGACGTTGTGGGCGTCGTCGGACAGCGTCACGTGGCCGCCGCCTTCCAGCGTCGCGCTCTTCGGGAGGATTTCGAAGCGGGTGATGTCACCGGTCGAGCCGAGTGCGATCGTGCCCGTGTTCTCCACGATCCCGCCGATCGGCAGCATCGCGCCGTCGCTCACCGTCATGACGCCGGCGTTCTGCACGACCGGTTCCTGGTCGAACACGAAGTTATCGCCGGTGAGGTCGGCCGAATGCACGCCCGTTACCGTGATGGTGGCGCCGTCGCCCAGCGTGATTACCGCATTGCCGTTCGCGTCGTCTGCCAGATGCGCCTGGACGTCGCTGAAGCTTGCGATGCCCGTGAAGCCCACGAGATCGATCTTGTCGGCGGCGAGGTCGAACGTGTGCAGCGTGTCGTTGCCGATCGGCTGCGAGAAGACGAACAGGTCGTGGCCGGCGGACCCCGTCAGTTGATCGTCGCCCGACCAAGCGAAGATCGGCGCGTTGGCCGCGTACGCTTCCACGTTGTCCGCGATCGTGGCGGCGGCGTGGGTGCCGTCCGCGGCCGTCCACGTTTCGGTCACCGTGAGCACGGTGGCGCCGGTGAAGGAAGCGGCCGGCGTGATGGTGAGCGCACCGAGGTCGCTTGTCGGCACCAGCCATGCGCCGTTACCGAGGTCGGTGCCGGCGTTCAGCGTCCAGCCGGACGGGATGCCGGCGATCGTCACCGCGAGGTCGGGCGCGTGGCCGGACGGATCGGCGAGCGCCAGGTTGATCTCGGAGCCGGCGACGCCGGCGGGTGCCGTCTGCGTCAACGAGCGCGAGTTGCCCGCGGTGTCCCACTCCGTCACGGTGAGGGAGTCCTTGTTGAGATTCAGGCTCTGTTGCGAGTAGGTCCAGGTTCCCGGGGTTTGCTGCGTCGCGGTGTAATCGGCGTTGGTCGTGTTGTCGTGGATCAGGACTTTCCAGACATTGGACGTGTCGGTGTTGGCCGTCAGCGTGTGGTTGCCTTGATTGTATTGCCATGACAGCGTCGACGGCGCGGTGGTGTCGAGCGTGAAGCTTAAGCTCGTGGCGTTCGAGATATTGCCCGCGATGTCGATCTGACGGACTTGAAGGTTGTTCACGCCTTCGGTCGCGCTGAAGGTCGTGTTCCAGTGCGCGCCGTTGTCGATGCTGTATTGGACGGTGGCGCCGGTTTCGGTGCCGGAGAGGTTCAGCGTGCCGACGTTGGTGATGTGGTCGGTGGTGCTGCTTCCGGAATCGGTGGTCAACGCGACACCGGGCGCGGCGGCCGACGTATCGAGCGTGAAGCTCAGCGATGTGGCTGACGATGTGTTGCCGGCCACGTCGATCTGGCGGACTTGGACGTTGTTTAACCCTTCGACGGCGCTGAAGCTCGTGTTCCAGTGCGCACCGTTGTCGACGCTGTACTGAACGGTGGCGCCGGTTTCGATGCCGGAGAGGTTCAGCGTGCCGACGTTGGTGATGTGGTCCGTGGCGCTACTACCCGAGTCGGTGGTTAGCGCAACGCCGGGCGCAGCTGCCGACGTATCGAGCGTGAAGCTGAGTGATGTGGCTGAGGACGTGTTGCCCGCGATGTCGATCTCTCGAACCTGCACGTTATTCACGCCTTGGACGGCACTGAAGCTCGTGTTCCAATGCGCACCGTTGTCGACGCTGTATTGAACGGTGGCGCCGGTTTCGGTGCCAGTTACGTTCAACGTACCGACGTTGGTGATGTGGTCGGTGGCGCTGCTGCCGGAGTCGGTGGTCAACGCGACACCGGGCGCGGCGGCCGACGTATCGAGCGTGAAGCTGAACGACGTGGCCGACGACGTGTTGCCCGCGACGTCGATCTGCCGAACCTGCACATTATTCACGCCTTCGAGGGCACCGAAACTCGTACTCCAATGCGCACCATTATCGACGCTGTATTGAACGGTGGCGCCGGTTTCGATGCCGGAGAGGTTCAGCGTGCCGACGTTGGTGATGTGGTCGGTGGCGCTGCTACCGGAATCGGTGGTCAGCGCGACACCGGGTGCGGCGGCCGAGGTATCGAGCGTGAAGCTGAATGACGTGGCCGACGACGTATTGCCCGCGATGTCGATCTCTCGAACCTGCACGTTATTCACGCCTTGGACGGCACTGAAGCTTGTGTTCCAGTGCGCGCCGTTGTCGATGCTGTACTGCATGGTGGCGCCGGCCTCGATGCCAGTGACGTTCAGCGTACCGACGTTGGTGATGTGGTCCGTGGCGCTACTACCCGAGTCGGTGGTCAGCGCAACGCCGGGCGCAGCGGACGAGGTATCGAGCGTGAAGCTGAGCGACGTGGCCGACGACGTATTGCCCGCGACATCGATCTGTCGAACTTGAACGTTGTTCAGTCCTTCGATGGCGCTGAAGCTTGTGTTCCAGTGCGCGCCGTTGTCGATGCTGTACTGAACGGTGGCGCCGGCCTCGGTGCCAGTGACGTTCAGCGTACCGACGTTGGTGATGTGGTCCGTGGCGCTACTGCCGGAATCGCTCGTGAGTGCGACACCGGGCGCGGCGGCTGACGTATCGAGCGTGAAGCTGAACGACGTGGCCGACGACGTGTTGCCCGCGACATCGATCTGTCGAACTTGCACATTGTTCAGCCCTTCGACGGCACTGAAACTCGTACTCCAATGTGACCCGTTATCGATACTGTACTGAACGGTGGCGCCGGTCTCGATGCCAGTGAAGTTCAGCGTACCGACATTGGTGATGTGGTCAGTGGCGCTGCTACCAGAGTCGCTCGTGAGCGCGATACCGGGCGCGGCAGCCGACGTATCGAGCGTAAAGCTGAACGAGGTCGGGGTAGATGTATTGCCCGCGACATCGGTCTGCCGGACCTGTACGTCATTCACGCCTTCGACGGCACTGAAGTTGGTGTTCCAGGTATGACCGCCATCGGTCGAGTATTCGACAACTGCGCCAGTCTCCACATCAGACACGTTGAGTGTACCGACGTTCGTGATGTGGTCGGTGGTGTTGGTGCCGGAATCGGTGGTCAATGCAACGCCGGGCGCGGCGGCCGAGGTATCAAGTGTGAAGCTGAACGCCGTCGGATCCGACGTGTTGCCTGCGACATCGGTTTGCCTGACCTGTACATCGTTCACGCCTTCGACGGCGTTGAAACTGGTGTTCCAGGTATGACCGCCATCGGTCGAGTATTCGACAACTGCGCCAGTCTCCACCCCGGACACGTTGAGTGTACCGACGTTGGTGATGTGATCGGTCGAGCTACTGCCGGAATCGCTCGTGAGTGCGACACCGGGCGCGGCGGCCGACGTATCGAGCGTGAAGTTGAACGAAGTCGGGTCCGATGTATTGCCAGCGACATCGGTCTGCCGGACCTGTACGTCATTCACGCCTTCGACGGCGTTGAAACTGGTGTTCCAGGTATGGCCACCATCCGTTGAGTATTCGACGGTGGCGCCCGTTTCGACACCGTTGAGATTCAACGTACCGACATCGGTAACGTGGTCGGTGGCACTGCTGCCGGAATCGCCGGTGAGCGCGACGCCAGGCGCGGCGGCCGAGGTGTCGAGCGTGAAGCTGAACGAGTTTGGGGCCGACGTGTTGCCAGCGACATCGGTCTGCCGGATCTGTACGTCGTTCACGCCTTCGACGGCATTGAAACTATTGTTCCAGGTATGACCGCCATCGGTCGAATATTCGACCGTGGCGCCCGTTTCGACGCCGGTGAGAGTCAACGTGCCGACATTGGTGATGTGGTCGGTCGAGCTGCTACCAGAGTCAGTGGTCAGTGCGACACCGGGCGCCGCGGCCGACGTATCGAGCGTGAAGTTGAACGCCGTCGGGTCCGACGTATTGCCCGCGACATCGGTTTGCCGAACCAGCACGTCGTTCATGCCTTCGACGGCATTGAAACCATTGTTCCAGGTATGACCGCCATCGGTCGAGTATTCGACAACTGCGCCGGTCTCCACACCAGACACGTTGAGTGTGCCGACGCTCGTGATGTGGTCGGTGGCGTTGGTGCCGGAATCGGTGGTCAATGCAACGCCGGGCGCGGCGGCCGAGGTATCAAGTGTGAAGCTGAACGCCGTCGGGTCCGACGTGTTGCCTGCGACATCGGTTTGTCGAACCTGTACGTCATTCGCGC